>MDSZ01230836.1_pt1 | contig 22235 bp, 23 predicted proteins | sample 811201 | NCBI WGS metagenome assembly MDSZ01 (sample SAMN05326647, study PRJNA326480) | marine metagenome | isolation source: seawater | place: Indian Ocean: North | collected 2010 | reverse complement strand
CGAGGTCTTGTTGACATATTTAAACAATTTTTACACCAAAAAATTTTTTTCATAAAAAAATACTTTTCAAATAAGTTTCACAGAGTGATCCTTTACAAGATTTTACCCAAAAAGCTATCTTAGAATTTTCGAGTTTATTGAAATTATCAGATGTGTTTAATGTATCCTTATATAAAGTGTCGTAAAACCTTTTTTTAATAATTTCATTAATTTTTTCCTGATTTTTAGATAATTTGTAATTTTTGGACTGATATAAATTTTCAAATTCTATTATTGAATTATACAATTCTTCGGGAGAGTTTTCTATAAAATCTATGTTTAAAATTTCATTTTCTGGATTATGCTGTGAATAATCCATATTTATATAATCTATTAAATTTATTTTTTTATCCTGTCTCTTTAATTTTATTGTTTTAAATATACCTCTATCATTTTTTTTTAATGGGTATGAACAAAATATTTCATTCATATTAGTTACTAAGGTTGGCTTATTAAACATATATGCTGTATCCATGATGCCAGATTGCGTAGCAATATAAAATTTACATTTATTTATTAAATAAAGATCCATTAAATTTGAATTTATATCTGAATGTGCATAATCAAAAAAATTTTTATCTGAAAAATTAAACTTTTTAGAAGAATTGTCTCCCATTCTTATAACCAAATAATTTTTACTAGTTAAATATTTGATTAGATCTACATAGTTATTTATATCTGAGTTTCTATAATTTTTTCTATTGTAATCTTTTTTATATCCTGAGTCTCTTACATGGAGACAGACTAGATTTTCAAAAGAAATTTTTTTTTGATTTAATATTTTCTCACAAAAATTTTTTTTATTTTGTTCTAAATTAATATTAATAGTTGAAACATCTATTGGTTCAATATTATTAAAATTTTCTTTCAAAAAATATCGTGAGTAAATTTTATGAATGCCGATGTAAGGAAAACTATCATACTCTACTTTTTTTACTTTGATAAATTTAGATAAATATACAAATTTTAATTTTCTAAAAAAAAATTCAAAGTTTAGGATCAAATTAATTAAAATTATTAAAATATTTTTATTAGTGTTATGTGAATTAATTTTTAAGTTTTTAAACAAGGAATAATTACAATAATTATATCCAAAAAATTTTTTAAAAATATAAGGATATAAAATAACAATTTTTTTATTCTTAATTTTTGAGGCAGATATTGTTATTTGTTCGCAAGCATCTCCAATTGAGTAAACAAGTGGTGAAATATAATAATAAGGATGACTATCAATTGTGTTTAGTTTCTCTATAAATTTATATAACATCTATAAATAATATTAATGACTTGATAAGCCTCTACAAAAAATTTACATGCAAAGGTTTATTTTCATTGATCGAAGGTATTCTAGATATACCTTTGATATGATTATCCAAAGCTTCACTTACATAATGCTGAATAGGTAAAGTCCCCATCATTGTTTGTGCATCAAAGCTTGGTGAAGCTAAGTAGTTCATTATTTTCCAGTATCTATCAGATTTAAATATATCTTTAAATCTTTCATCAACAAAATTTCCAATATGAAATTTAGAATATCTCGCGTTAAAGAACATCCCTGATGGAGCAACAAGTCCACTTCCACTTATCTGTAATAAAAATTGAGGTCCATAAAACCTATTATATGAGGGTTTGCCTTTATTTTTTATTTTGTCCCACTTCACTATTACTTTGGTATTCTCATTACTTAAACTTTCTGCTTTTTCAAGAAGTGAAAACATTTCCTCATATTTGGAATAATCAACTCCAAGTGTTCCAAACTCATCATCAGAACAATGTTTTATAACTCCATAATCAACTCCTAAGTCAACAGCTAATTTTGCAAATGGTAATATTTCATCTTTAAATTCTGGCATTAATACCATCTGGATTCCTAAAGTTACTTTTAAATTTTTCTTTTTTTTTAAATCAACGGCATATTTTATATTTTTCATAGCACGATCAAAAACATGGGTGTGTTCTTTATTTTTAAACATAATCTTTGCGTAACCCTCGGGTGTACCCGCAGCACAAGTAAATCTTACCCAAGTTAAATGTGGTAAAACTTGATCTATTTTGTCTGGCTCCCATTCCCAACCATTTGTTGCATTACCAACATCTATACCTGTGTTTGATGCATGTTGAATAAAAGGTACATATGCTTTGGATAGTGTACTTTCACCGTCAGAAATTAAAGACACACCTTTGACTCCAACTTCCGCAAAATCATCAACTAAATTTAAAGCTTCTTTAACTTTAATTGTTGATCTTTCTTGTGGTTCTTGCACCATTGCATAACAAAATGAACACATAGCTCCACAAGCTCTTGTAAGAGCCATGTCAACACTTACGGGTGCAATTCTCTTATTATTTTCCCATTCTTCAACCCTATCATAATGGTAAGATAATTTATGTGAATCCAAAATTAACTTACCTTCTTTAGTATCTACAGAATTATTATTAAAAAGTTTTTTAACCATTAATTACCTTTAATTACTATGCCTCGTAAATTTCTCAGTTTACTTTTATCGCCAACTGGTTCCAACCAAATAGTTAATCCTTCGTCTATGTCTTTTTTCAATTTTTCCTCTAAGTCTAAAAGCATTATACCCCGTTCATTTGCTGGGATACTTTTTTCTGTTTTAAAAATAATTTGCCCATCTCTTTGTGCACTCACAACTTCAAAATCTTGAAATTTTTGTTTATTTAAAAAATTTCTAATTATTTCTTTTCTTTCTTCATCAGATTTTTTATTCCAATTGTCTTTGGTTACAGGTGTTTTTGCAATCGAAAAACTTTTGTTTATATAGTCCATATCATACAATACCTTATATTTTTTATTAAAGTTAATTTAAATATCAAAAATATCAAAATGGTCCAAGAAAACTTTTATCTGGTTGATCTATAGGCACATTAGATAGAAATTTTTTACTAGTTTTAATATTCTTTCCTGTCAATTTTTCGATGATTTTGATTATTTTTTTTTTATCAGGATACGAAAATTTTGCTAGACTTCTAGTGCTAGGAATAGGTGTTTGGGTAACTCCTATTCTTTGACAAGTAATTTTTTCGTCTCCTCCTAATGTTTCGTTGATTGATGCTATAATTTCTGCACCGATTCCATAATTTTTCCATCCGTTATCAACAACCAGAATTTTTTTTGTTTTTCTTACTGATGAAATAATTTTTTTCATTTCAAGAGGATTTAAGGAACATAAATTTATAATGTCAGAATTAATCTTATTTTCTTTCAAAATTTTGTTTATCGTTAAACATTCAATTAACATGTAAGAAAATGAAACTATAGTAATATCACTTCCTTTTTTCATAATTCTGGTTTTTCCTATAGGAAGTTTATAAAACTTTTTTGGAACATGACCTTTAGTCATGTGAAGCCATCTGTGTTCAAAAAAAATCACTGGGTTTTTATCTTCTATTGATTGTGCTAACATTCCTTTAGCCTCAAATGGTGTTGAGGGACAAACAACTTTTAATCCTGGAATATGTGAAAACAATACCTCAAGCGACTGAGAATGCTGAGGTCCTTGTCCCCAACCTCTTCCGATAATCAATCTTATAACTAATGGCACTGCAGCTTTTCCAGCACTCATGTAAAGCCATTTAGCTGCTTGGTTAATTATTTGTTCCATAGATAATAGTGAAAATTCAACTCTTTGATGTGTTATTATTGGTTTTTTTCCACCTAAAGCCAAACCTATAGCAAAACCAGTGAATGAGTTTTCTGAGGTTGGTAAATCAAAAACTCTATTTTTTGGGAACTCCTCTTTAAGATTTTTTGTTGTACCAAAAACACCTCCTGGGTCATCTACTCCCAATCCCATGATAATTACATTTTTATCTTTTTTCATTGAAAGACTTAGACCTTCATTAATTGCTTGTGAAAATGTTAGTATTCTTTTTTTTTTATTTTGCATAAACATCCTCAAATAAAATCTTTTTAGATGGAAATTTGGATGAATCAGCAAATCTAAATGCACTTGAAACTTCTTTACTAATTCTAGACTCTAAATTATTTATCTCACTAAGTGTTAAATGTTTTTTTTTTATCAAATCTTCTTTTATTTTTTTTAAAGGATCATTAGTTATCCAGTTTTTAATGTATTTTTTTGACCTATATCCTAAATGATCATCATTATTTGGACCACAATGTTCCAAGTATCTGAATGTGTCGATTAAAATAAAATGTGGTTTACAATATTTTTTAATATTTTTTATTATTTTATTAGATGATTTATAAATTTTGGAAACATTATTTCCTGGGAGTTTAGTGCTTTCAATCCCTATTGCTTTAGCAATTTTTAAAATATCTCTTTTCTTTGACTGTCTTTTTGAAAGATGAGAATAGACTGAAAAATTGTTATTTTCACAAACAAACAGAACTGGTAAACTATGGAGTGATGCAAAATCTAAACTTTCTTGAAAAACCCCTTCCTCAGTAGCACCATCTCCAAAAAAAATTACCACTATATTTTTTTTTTCTTTGCAATTTAATACCCCAAGATAACCCTACGCCTATTGGTATTGTGCTTCCTACAATAGGGACTGCAGCTGTAACTCCTGCTTTAAGATCTATCAAATGCATTGAACCACCTTTACCTTTGGCACATCCTGTTTCTTTTCCATACAATTCAGCAATCATTGTATTTAAGTTACCACCCTTTGCTAAATAGTGCGCATGAGAGCGATGAGCAGTAACTATTTTATCCTCTTTTTTTAAATTCTCCATGACACCAACAGCTGGGGCTTCTTGACCAATAGACAAGTGAACGGGACATCTCATTTTCCACTCAGAATATCTCCTTGAAATAGTTTCTTCTACCATTCGAATTCTTAACATTTTAAAATATATTTTTTTTTGATAATTCATTTAGTTGTAAAAATGATTAATTTTTTGAGAAATAAATTTTATTTCCTCAGGTTTTAAATGTTGGTTAATTGGTAAAGTCAAAATTTTTTTAGATTGCTCTTCTGTTTTAATAAAATCACCTTTTTTATAGCCTAATTTTTTTGCAGCGGGCTGAAGATGTATTGGTATAGGATAGTGTATTGAGGTGTCTATATTAAATTTTTTTAAATATTTTTTTAATTGATTTCTTTTTTTAACTTGAATTACAAAAGTGTGATATGTGTTATACTCACTTTTTTTTTCTTCAGGAATATATACATTATTCCTGTCAATCATTTTAAAATATAAATTTGCATTTTTTCTTCTTTGTTTAATTATAGAGGGAAGATTTTTTAATCTATAGTCTAGCACTGCAGCTTGCAAATTATCCATTCTAGAAACATAACCAAAATTTTTAACAATATTTCTGTTAGTCATTCCATGATTTTTTAAATCTGTTGCTAAATCATATAACTTTTTTGAATTAGTTATGAAATAACCTGCATCTCCAACTGCATTTAAATTTTTTAAAGGGTGCGCTGAAAAACACCCAATATCCCCAAAAGTTCCAGATAATTTTTTATTATATTTTGAACCAATTGCTTGAGCAGAATCTTCAATAATTTTTATTTTTTTATTATTGGCTATCTTTAAAATTTTATCCATCTGACATACTCTTCCAGATAGATGAACCGGCATTATTACTTTTGTTTTTGAGGTAATCTTTTTTTCTATTAAATCAGGATCTATGTTTTGATCATCAAGAACATCTACAAAAACTGGTTTTGCACCGAGATGAACTATAACAGATGTAGATGCTATAAAAGAATTAGGTGTTGTAATTACTTCATCTCCCTTTCTTACACCAAGAAGATGTAACGCGATAGTTAATGCATCAGTTCCGCTATTAAAACTACTACAATATTTTGCTCCACAAAATTTTGCTAAATTTTCCTCAAATTTTTTTACAAATTTTCCACCTACGTATGTTCCAGATCTTAGGACATTATCAAAAATTTTTATTAAATCTTTTCTTTCATTTTTATACTGCTTATCTAAACTTACATATGGTATTTTCATTTTTTTTTATTATAAAACTTATTTACCACTGAAATTATATATTTTTTTTCTTTAATACTTAAATGTTGATCACAGGGAAAACTTATAATTGTTTTTGCATGTCTGTCTGTAACTGGAAAGTCACCTTTTTTATGTTTTAAAAATTTCATAGCTGGTTGTCTATATATGGGCACAGGGTAATGAATTTTAGCCTCAATGCCCTTTTCCAGGCAATACTTTAGAAGCTTATCTCTATTTTTAACAAATATTATATAAAGATGATAAACTATTTTGTAGTTTTGTATTCTTGGTGGAATGACTATTTCTTTTATTTTAGCAAAATTCTTGTCAAAAAACTTTGCATTTTTAATTCTTTGGTTTGCGATTTTTTTTGCTTTTGGAATTAGCCAATTGCCAACAACGGCTTGGATTGTGTCTAGTCTAGAATTGTAACCACATATTTTCACACTATCTCTATTAACTAAACCATGGTTTCTTAAAAGCCTCAATTTGTCATAATTTTTTTTGTTGTTTGTTACTATAATGCCACCATCAGACCATACATTTATATTTTTTAGTGGATGTAAAGAAAAGGCTCCAAATTGACTCCATGTCCCTGCATTTTTTTTATTTATGGATGCTAAGATTGATTGACAAGCGTCCTCAACAACTGGAATTTTATACATTTTAGAAATCTTGTTTAATTTAATCATATCGGTCATATAACCTGTAAAATGAACTGCAACTATAGCTTTTGTTTTTTTTGTAATCTTACTTTGAATTAAATCAACATTCATACAAAAACTATCATCACAATCTACAAATACTGGAACTGCACCTAACTCACAAATTGCTCCGACAGTTGCAACAAATGTGTTAGCAGCAGTGATCACCTCATCTCCTGGTTTTATACCAATTACTTTTAGGCTCAATTTTATTGCATCTGTACCTGAATTTACTCCTACTGCATATTTAGTTCCAATTAGTTTGGCAAATTGTTTTTCAAACTTATCTAAAGGCTTTCCTAACGTGAAGTCACCAGTATTTACAAATGTTTTCAATTTAGACCATAATTCAGGTGCGTTACCAAATTGTTGTTTAAGATAAGAATATCTAACCTTCATTTATTTTAACTCGATTTCTTGCATTTTCTTTATATTAAAATACTTGGGATCTTCTAATGAATTTAATAATTTTTTTTTATCAAATGCCTCTTTTAAATCTTTTATAGCATCTTGAATAGTAAATTTAGCCTCAAAATTTAATATATCTTTAATTTTTTGAGATGAAACATGATATGATCTGTTATCATCTGTTGGGATTTTTTCTAACTCGACATCTTTACCTATAATTTCTTTTACAAATTTAGCAATCTCATTTATTGTAAAATTATCATAGCCAGCATTGAAAGTTTGACCATTTATAATTTTTTTATCTGCAGTTATTGATCTCAAATAAACATTAACCATATCATCAATATGAATATTTGGTCTTAATTGTTCGCCCCCATATACGGTGATTTTTCTTTTATGATAAGCAAGATTTGTGAGAATATTAACTACAACATCAAGCCTTTGTCTTTTAGCGTAACCACATACCGTAGCAGGTCTTATAATTACGGTTTCGAATTCTGCACTAGTATAATCATTCAATATTTTTTCACAATCAACCTTAAATTTTGAATAATCTGTAAGTGGTTCTAATTTTAAATTCTCATGAACATTTTTTTCTTTTTTAATTCCATAAACTGATGATGAAGACGCATAAATAAACCTTTGAATTTTCGATTTGATAGAGATTTTTACCAACGGTTCAAATGCATCTAAATTTATTGATTTTCCTAAAGTAGGATTTAATTCAAAACTAGGATCATTAGATATACAAGCTAGATGTATTAAATATTTATGTCCTGGCAATATTTTTTTTAAAAGATCTTGATCTCTTATGTCACCTTGTATTTTTGTTAATTTTTTGTGGTCGTCTAATACTTCTTGCCCATATATCATCAAATCTAATACTGTTACCTCATATCCTAAATTAAGTAACTTTGGCACAAGTGCTGATCCAACATAGCCAGCGCCACCTGTAATAAATATTTTTTCCATGGTTATTTTAACATATATTCAATTGATCTATCTAAGTCTTCAAAATTTATATTTTTTTTATTACCTAAACTTTCAACTGAAGAGGATGCGGCAAGAGAACCTAAAAATAAAACTAAATCTGGACTCAATTTCATCTTTAAACATAAAGAAATCACGGAAAGCATTGCGTCACCAGATCCAACCTTATCAACTGTTTTTTTTGCAAAAGCAGGACAAAAAAATACTTTAGAATCTTTATCTAACAATATTACTCCACTCTTACCCATAGTTACAATTAGATAATTTATTTTTTTTTCTTTTTTAAATTTTTTGGATAATTTTTTAATATCTGAGACACTATCTCTTGCATATTGTCTTAGCTCTGCTTCATTTATAATTATTGCTGTTGCTCCAATATAATTTTCAACACTATTGTAACCTTGGGTTGATGAATTAACCTGAGCATTTACTGCTACAAATTTTTTACTATTAATTAAATTAGTTGCTATTTTTTTTGTCATAAAATGATGTCCATAATCTGTGATAATTATTAAATCTGATTTTTTCTTTATTAATTCGATTTTTTTAATTATTTTTTTTTCATCAATTGAAAATCTTATATCTGGAAGAATGTATGATCCAAACAATTTATATCCTGAGATTTCATCGATGAATCGCTCTTTTACTACTGTACTATTAAATCTAGGATTTCTTAAAAAATGGTTTTTAATATTTTTTGAAAAACTTTTACTTATTAATTTTCCATAGAATTTTTCAGAACCCATAGGACTAATTAAATCAATTTTTTTTACAAATGAATTAAGATGTCTTGCTATTGCTCCAGATCCTCCAATATAATATTCTTTGTAATTTTGATTTAGAACCAAGTGTGGTTCTTTTGAAGACTTTCCAACGACATTTCCAAAAGTATACTTGTCAATAATTAATTCTCCTAAAACTAATACATTTAATTTTTTAAAACTTTTTAAAGTTTCAAAAATTTTATTATAGGAAAATTTCTTTTTAATTTTATTAATAAATTTTTTTTGTTCATCGTTAAAAAGAAGATTTCCTTGATTTATTAATTTCGAAGAACTGAATGTTGGATCGTCAGTATATTTTACTATTCCATTAAATTTTTTTACTAAAGCATTTTCAATTAAAATTTTTTTTGTTTTGTCATCTTTATTAGATTTATAATCAGATCCTTTAACATATATACTAGGCTTTATTAGTTTAATTACATCCATAGACGAAACATTATTACTTAATAAAACTTGATCTATACATTTTATACTTTTCAAAAATTCAAGTCTTTGTGTATCATCAAAGATTGGTCTTCCTGGACCCTTTTTAATAAATTTAGACGATGTTATAGATACTATTAAATAATCTCCAAAAGATTTTGCCTTTTTAAAATGATGTATATGACCAATGTGAATAAGATCAAAAACACCATGACAAAGCACAATTTTTTTTCCTTTTTTTTTTAAAAATTCTATTTTTTTTAACAAAGGTTCACTTTTTATCATTTTAATTTATTTAATATATTTAAACCAATCAACTGTTGCTTTCTTAATTTTATTTGGAGTCCAAAGAGGTGCTTTCTTCCAATAATCTATTTCTTTTAATATTAAGCTTACGCCTTTTTCAATCGATATTTTTGGTCTCCAATTTAACTCTTTTTTAACTAAATTTATATTAGCATGCGTTATATCTGGTTCACCTGGTCTTTTTGGAATTTTGATTTTTTTACATTTTAATATTTTTACAATTTTATTAACAGATACTGGTTTACCTGTTCCAACATTGAAAATATTAATTTTTCCATTATAAAAAAGACACTTATAAAACACATCAACAATATCACTAACATAAGTAAAATCTCTTTTTTGCTCTCCATTACCAACAACAGTTAAAGGTTTACACTCAATTTTTTGTTTTAGGAATACTCCAAACATAGCTCCATAGGTTCCGGATGTCCTAGACTTTGTCCCATAAACATTAAATAATCTCAGAGACAACGCTCTAATATTATATATTCTTGAATAATGTAAAATCATCTCTTCTCCAATTCTTTTTGTTAGAGCATATGGATAACGTGGATCAATTTTTTCGTTTTCTGTAGTTGGATATTTAGTAGGAATACCATAACAAGATGAAGATGCGGAATAGATTATTTTTGGAATCTTATTTAAAATACAGGTGTTTAAAATATTTTTGGTGCCTAATACATTAGATTCGAAGTATTTTTCTGGATTTTGTATACTTGGAACTATATCAGCTAAAGCAGCTAAATGAAAAACTGCCTTCACATTTTTAAAATATTTTGTCCAAGAACCTTTCCTGGAAATGTCAGCTTTTACAATTTTAATTTTATTTTTAAATTCTTTTATATTTGATTGCCGGCCTGTGCTAAAATTGTCAACTACAATAATTTGATATTTTTTGTCTAATAATTTCTTTACTAAATGTGACCCTATAAAACCTGCTCCACCTGTAATAACAATTTTCATTATTTTTAATTATATATTTAGAAGTTTTAATACATTAATAAAGAATATCAATCATCCACTCCATCTTTATTTGCTGTGTGTCTTAAAAACCAATTATTATTTTTTTTTTTCCAAAGATGTGGTGATCTAAAACTATCTTGCAGTTTTAAAAATTTATTAAGTGAGATTCCCAAATAATTTAAAATTTCTTTAATATAAATATCTGGATATTCACCATCATATTTTTTTATAAGATTTTTACCCTCATCTAAAGTTAAATGTTCATTCCTAATCTCTTGAGAAACATCATATGTGGCTCTTCCAATTCCAAATTTTATGAAAGTTGTATAATAGTGAAGGTCATCTATTTTATCATCAATGCTATTATATTTGCTGTATGTCCCTCTCGTTCTAAAAGGTCTAGGTCTAAAACCACAATTTTTTACTGAATAATAATAAGTCTCTTGTGGGATCCACTTTAAATAATAACCCAGATAATGAACTTGGATAGGAAAATTTTTAAAACTATCAATGCTCGGAGGTAAAAAATCCTCTAAATGTTTTTTTTTTATTGTTTTAAGCAACTCTTTAAATTTAATTCCTCCTAAATATATTTTGTCTAAGCTTTTGTATGTATAATAAGATTTATCTCTTAACGAATTAAAATTATCTGCTAGAGGATTTCCATGCTCAGCTTCGTTTTCACCAAAGAAAACAAGTGGTATTTTATATTTTAAAGCAATTTTAGCTGCAAAATTTTTTTGTCCTAATATAAAAGTTTGAAATGGGTGAAATAAATTCTCTATTGATTTTTTCGTAAGATATCTCATGGTGAATTCATCTCTTTTCGCAGAAATATTTTCAAACTTTCCATATCCAAGCCAGTTTTTAAAATTTCTGTAACCATAATCTGTATATAAAATTGGAGGCCAAGTTACAGTCAAAGGATTCATTCCATATTTATATTTTAAAATATGAGAAGCATAACAGCTATCCTTTCCACCACTCCCAGGGACAATACAATCAAACTCACCATGCTTCCCTCTATGTTTATCAAGTAATTTTAAAAGTTCTTTATGTCTTTTGTCAAAATTTATTTTTTTTTTTAATCTAGAATAATACCAAGAGTCTGATATTCCATTTTTAAAACCTATCGTCTTTTTTTTTGTGTTTTTTTTAGTTAAAAATTCAACTGATGAATTAGGTCTCTGATTTGAAATTAAGCTCTTTTTGCAAAATAAAACTTTTTTCGGCAGTCCATAAAAGGCTTTCAAAGTCATATAAATTTCTTTATGTTATTTAAAATCTTTAAACCAGATTTACCACTTTTTTCTGGATGAAACTGAGTAGCAAAAATATTATTTGTATAAACTGACGAACAATAATTAAAACCTTGATAATTTGTATATGATAAAATTGAATTTTTGTTACTTGGTTCGCAATAATAGGAGTGTACAAAATAATAATAATCTTCATCACTTAAATAATTTACATTTTTTGTTTTTTTTATTTTTTCCCAACCTATATGAGGTATTTTAAATCCTTTATTGGGAAATTTTTTAACACCACCTTTAACTAAGCCAATTCCTTGAGTAGAGCCAAATTCATTGCTTTTTTCAAATAGTAATTGCATACCTAAACATATTCCAAACAATAATTTTTTTTTATTTAAAAATTCTCTAATTTTTTCGTCGATATGATTTTTTTTTATTGTTTTCATTGCTGCATTATAAGAACCAACTCCTGGTAATATTAATATATCTGAATTGTATTTTGATTGTTGTAAATTATAAATTTTAACATTGTAACCCAGGATTTTCATAGCATGGAAAATACTAAATAAATTATGAAGTTCTAAATTAATTATACCTACTGAAATTTTTTTTTTATTAATTTCTGACATTATAACCTTTTTTTGAAAGTTTTGTTTTTATTTCTCTAATAAGATTTTTTTGTTTTTTGACAAAATTTAAATTATCAAGATAACTCGTATTACCAATTTTAGTTTTAAATTTTTTTAGACTTGCAACCGCACTATAATGAAAATAGCTGGCTATGACTACGCCTGAAACATTTGTGCTTTCTGCTAAATCCAAAACATGATCAGAGTTTCCACAGCCACCATGAGCCAACACTGGTATCTTGACATTTTTAGATATTTTTTTAATGTTTTTAATATCAAAACCATTTTGTAAACCCTCATAGTTAACAGATGTAATACATATTTCTCCAGCTCCAAGTGACTCGACTCTTTTTGCCCATTCTGCCGGATTTATAAAAACTATATCTCTGCCACTAGATTTTGTTATAAATGTTTTTTCTTTAAAATTTACAAATTCGATATTTATAGATATCGTTGAAGATCCAAACAATCTAGATGCGTTATAAATAAGTTTAGTATTCTCAATACCTGCAGAATTAATTGATATTTTGTCTGCACCAGCATTTAGCATATTTTCTATATCGTAGAGTGTCTTAATCCCACCACCTACTGTGAGTGGTACAAAAATATTCTTTGCAGTTCTGGTAATAAATTTTGATAGATTATTTGTTCCATAAAGTGTTGCTACATTATCTAAATAACAAATTTCATCTGCACCTTGTTTATAATATAGATTAACAAAATCACTTGGGTCACCTAAAACTCTTAAACCTTCTAAATTTATTCCTTTTATCAAATTTCCATTTTTTATATCTAGTCTTGGAATAATTCTAAAAAAAGGTTTCTTCATATTTAAATTTTTTTTAATTTATTTGAGATATAAACCTTTTAATAGATTCTTGATCACAAAATTTATCTAGGTTTGGTTTTATTAAAGATTTGTTTATTGTTTCATTCATATTAGAATTATTATCATTTTTCCAATAATTTAAAAGTTCACACAATTCAGAAAAATTTTGGGCATAATTTAATTTAGACGTTGTATAAATATATTGCTCTTGATCATAAATCTTATCAGAGTCAAAAACTATACATTTCTTTTTTGCACATAGTGCATCATAAGATAAAGAAGATAGAGAGGTAGAGACACAAATTTCAGAAACTGAAATTAATTGATGTGTTTGTAAATTTGCATCATCAAGTTTTTCATCATCAAAAAAATAAACATTTTTATTATTTAACAAATCATCAAAATTTTTTGATTCATTTGGACCTAAAGTTGAATATATGTGATCAATTGTTGACTTAGTTTTAAATATATAATGACATTGATCATCTTCATCTGCGATTCTACAGATAGATTTTATATATTCTACAAATCCCTTGGAGGACTGTATACCATTCATACCAATAGCAGCGTCTGAAAATAAAATTATTTTTTTTTTATCCTTTATTTTTAGTCTTTTTAAAGTATCAGATTTATCATTCATCAAAATGTATGGAGTAGTTAAATTACCTGTTTCTACAAAATTTGAAAAAATATTCTCCCAGCTAGACAATTGCTTAAAAGAAACTCTATTTCCATAAAAATTTTTATATTTTGCGAATGAGAATTGGAGATATTCTGTGTGATTTGGATATTTTTTATAATCTAATAAACATCCAGAAGTGCTAAAGTAAATAAAGTTATTAGAAATAGATCGCTTTGATTGTATTAAATTAGATATATTTTCACCAAAAATCATTGAGGATGCGAAATGTTTAATTGAGAATAATTCAAAAAAAATCATCCAATTAATATATTGGTCTAATATATTTACAGTATTGATGTTTAGAATTTGCATAATTTTGAAATTTTTTAAGAAAAAAAATCTCATTCTAAACGCGTTAAAATAAACTTTTTTTAAGTAATCTCTGTATGAAATGAATTTTGACAGCGTTGTTAAATTTACAAAATTGTACTGTTTTTTTTTTAATTCTTTCTCCCATAATTTAAATTCTTTCTTTCTTTTTAAATCGGTAAGTTTTGAATTTATAATATATATTACTTTTTCTTGATCATACATTTGATTTCTTAAAAAAAAGTCAGGGGAACCACACCAATTTGTGAAGTTTTGCCTATAAAAAATATTATATCCAACATTAAAAAATTTTTTTTTTTTTGAATTTATTTTACAAAAAAAAAGTTTTATTTCTGGCAAGAAAATTATACTGAATAAATTTAAAATTTTTCTAAAATAAGATTTCAAATAAAATCTAACTAAACAAACAAAGTCTATCTTATAAGTAAAATTAATTTTTTTTTTAATTAAATTAAAAATTGTAATATCTATAGTCTCTGGATTTAAATATATATCTTTTGGTTCCAAACTATAATTTTTCTCTAATTTTTGACAGAAGTATACAATTCTCAATAATTTAGCTGTTTCAACAGAAATGTATTTTCTTAAATCCCAATATAAAAAATTATAATTTTTACTATCAGAAAAAAAATTGGGAACCTCCTTAATATATTTATTTATTACCTCTTCTGATATTTTTGAAGCTAAATTATGTGAATTATGCTCCTCTCTTATGTTTATAAAATCTGCATTTACATTAAAAACTTTGTTTTCTGAGTGAATAGTTTCCTTGGTGTTAATAAGATCATCATCTTTAGAATAAATAAATATTTTATTATAAAAAAGTCTTTGAAAAAAATTAGTGTTTTTATATTGAGAAATTAATAACCTTTTCATTAATTATTTTATCAATTTTTTAAGATTTTTTTTCCAATTTTGAGAAAAACCATAACACTTATCATCTACGAATAAATCATAACTGGGTTTACACATTATTAATTCATGGTATTTAACTGACCATAATTTTAAAAAATTTTTTGTTTCTAAAGTTTTTCTTTTAACTTTTTTTTTGTTTTCACCATACCTTCCCATATATCTTGCTGTAAATATTTTGATATAATAACCGCTTTCGTACAACTTATTTATTAAATTAACTGCCACTTTATCTGGTCTAGAATTTTTGTAATTATTACCTTTTGTTTTACAAATCACATTATCCAAATCAAAACAAATTATTTTCATTTTTTTTTTTAATTCGTTTTCTATTATAAGATTTAAATTTGAGTCAAATAAACTTTTTTTATTAATATGATAATTTAAAATTTTATCTTTTTTTAATTTAATTTTATTATTTACTGAGTTTCTTATTATAATTTTAGATCTAGATTTTAAATATTTGATTATTTTCTTTACTAGTTTAACAATATTCATTTTTTCTCCATAAAAATTAATGTATTTATAATTTAATTTTTTATCTAAAATTTTTATTATTCCTTCACAAATAACGTCTATATTAACATATTCAAAATTATGTCCTTTATTATCAATAAATATATTTTGATTATTTTTACTTTTATTTAAAATTCTATTTAATGCCTTATTTTTTGGATTATTTATTTTAGAAAATATATCGGAAAGTCTTAGTATATGAAATTTCAATCCATAATTTTTAGAATAAAATTTAATTAACTCTTCACAAGTTTTCTTTGATATAGAATATGGTCCAGAATTTCCTGTTAAATAATCTTTCTCAATTTGCTTTGTGCTGCTAAATATCAGTGATGGTTTGATTTTCAATTTTTTTAAATTGTTTAAAATAATCATCAAATTAGAAATATTTTCTATAGCCAACTCTGGTTTTAAATAATAATGATCATTTCTTGGATCTGCTGCCAAATGAATAATAGAATAAATATTATATATTTTTTTTTTCAAAAAAAAACTTTTAACGGTTGACTTAAAATATCGATGATTACTTGATTTAATATTTGGGTTTTTTAAATCTATTGAAATAACATGGTAATTATTTTTGATTAATTTTAAAACTACGCTTTTTCCTAAAAAACCACCTGCACCTGTGACAATAACTTTTTTTTTATTTTTTATAGTATTCTTTAATTGCATTACATATTAATAGCTGTTTTTTTTTTGAAAGTTCTGGATAAATTGGAAGAGATAATATTTGTTTTTCAATTTCTTCAGTATTCTGTAATTTAATTTTTTTGAAATAAAGATCTTTTTGTAGATGAACTCCTTTATCTATACCTGACACAACTTCAATTTTTTTTTTTAATAAAAATTTTTTTAATTCATTTCTTTTTTTCGATCTAATTACATATGAATTAAAAGTATCATAATATTTTTTGTCATTTTGATTTATTTTTGGAGTGATAATAAAATCTGACAGACTTTTAAGTTGATTATTATAAAATTGAGCAATTTTTCTTCTTTTTAATATCCAGCTAAGAAAATATTTTAATTTTACTAAGGCTATACTTGCATGTAAATTATCTAATCTACTATTAAAGCCATAGCATTTAAAAAATTGATTATCTCCTTTTTTTATCCTTCCATGGTCTCTTAATAATAGTACTTTTTCAAAAATCTTTTTACTATTTGTAGTTAAAAAGCCTCCATCACCAGGCACACTCAAGTTTTTCATTGGATGCAAACTAAATGCCGCTGCATCTCCAAAATTTCCTACATGCTTTCCCATATATTTTGCTCCAAGAGCCTGTGCAGCATCCTCAATTATTTTTAATTTATATTTTTTTGCAATTTTAATTATTGGTTTCATATCACATGATTTTCCATTTAAATGAACAACCATAATTGCTTTAGTTTTTTTTGTAATTTTTTTCTCTATCTTATTTGGGTCTATGTTAAAATCATCACCAATATCAACAAAAATTGGTGTTGCACCTACATGATATATCGCTGAAATAGTAGCTACGTAGGTATGCGATGGAGTAATAACTTCATCTTTTTTTTGTAAACCTATTTGGCTTAATGCAAATAAAAGAGCATCTGTTCCGCTATTTAGAGATACACAATATTTTACTCTCAAAAGCTTACAAATTTTTTGTTCAAACTTTAAAACATTCTTTCTTAATATGAATGCTGATTTTTTAAAGACACTATCAATTTCCTTTTTTATTTCTTTTTTTATTGAATTATGTTGTGCTGCTAAATTGATATATTTAATTTTATGACCCATAGATAATATCTTTTAAAATTTTTGCTAATTATATTTTAATTTTTAATATGTTTTCTCAATTTATTAGCAACTTCGATTTCGATATCTAATAATTTTTTTTCTTTTTCTCCGTCTATGGCACTTTCTACAATTCTTACTGATTCTACTAGATCTGCAAATCCTAATATATGTAAAGATGCAGCTTGATCACTACCATACATGGTTCTGTCTAAAGTAATATGCCTTTCTATTGAGGTTGCGCCAAGTGTAACTGCAGCTAATGATATAACTAAACCGCTTTTTCATGCCCACTATAACCTACTTTGCAATTATACCTATCTCTCATGTCTTTAATCAAATTCAAACTTGCATCTTTTGCCTCAAACGGATATTTAGCAACACAATGCATTAGTTCAAAATCACATTTTTCTTTCTTAAATATTTCTACAGCTGCATCAATTTCTTTGTAAGATGACATTCCAGTGCTGATAAAAGTATATTTTTTTTGTTGAGCGACTTTCGATAGAAAATTTTTGTCAATAATCATAGCTGATGCTATTTTGTTATATTTGAGGTTGTAGTTGTCCAAAAAATTTAAGCTGTTTAAATCCCAAGCTGAAGCAAACCACTCAATATCCAATTCTTTACAGTATTTGTCTATTTCATCATATTCCTTTTCTTCAAATTCTAAACCAATTTTTTGATCCCTATTTGTTTTACCAAAAGGACTTTCTCGATCTTTGTCCAATTCTTCTTTTGAATAAACTAAATTAATATCCCGCTTTTGAAATTTAACTGCATCAGCACCTGCATCTTTACATTTTTTAATTAGTTTTTTTGCTATATCTAAACTTCCGTTATGATTTATACCAATCTCTGCAATTATGAAGGTTTTTTTTGTCATCAAGTCCAATTATATGATTGTCCTTCCACCGTCAATTAATAAATTTTGACCTGTCATATATTTCTGTTCATCATTGATTAGGAAATCAACAAGATTCTTTATATCACTTTTTTTAGCCATTCTTTTCATAGGAATTAATGAAACTATGTTTGTAATAAACTTTTTATTTTGTTTATTAAAAACTCCAGATGGTGATATTGCATTACAAGTAATACCAAATTTAGCTAAATCAGCAGCATAATATTTTGTTAAACCGACTATAGCATGTTTAATTAATGAATAAGTAACTGGTTTTTTAAAATTTTTATAAATATTTTTATAAATTTTTTGATTTGGTGCAATTACAGAAAGATCAGAGGCTATATTTATAATACAACCATCTTTTTTTTTGATCATATACTTGCTTAATAGATCTATTAATATTGTAGCGGCTTTTAAACCCACATTAAATTCACTATCCCAACTTTTTATATTTAATGAGGGCGAGTTTTTGTTTGGTTTTGGATCAATACAAGCATTATTGATCAAAACTCTTATAAAAATACCTTTTTTTTTTATTAGTTTAGTTATTTTTAAAAACTTTTGATCTTTATTTAAATCGATACTTAGTAGATAGATTTTTTTTGTATTAAATTTTTTTTTTAAATATTGATAATTTTTTAACATTTTGTTTTTATTTATGTCGACCATTATTAAACCATCATATTTTTCAAGTATTGACTCGCAATGCACTATACCTAAAAATCCAGCTGCACCTGTCACCAATCCAAATTTATTATTATGTCTCATTTTAATCTCTTACCAACTAAGAAATCATTTTTATTTAAGTCACAAACCATTTCATTTATGGAAATCTTTATAAAATGTCTTGTAGCAGCAACAAAAATATTTTTTTTATCAAATCTAAAAATAATTCCATTTTGGAATGGATGAAATCTAATTTTTGAAGTATGGGAGGACGCATTAAATATTCTTATTTTTGATTTTCCAATAAATGAAAAAGCACCATTAAATGGATACGAAAAACCTTTTATAAAACTAACAATATCTTCCGCATTCCAATTCCAGTTTATTTGACCATCTATATCAGAATTTAATCTTGGCCAATAATAACTGTTGCTATTATTTTGTTTTATAATTTTAAATTTATATTTTTTGTTAAGTAGTTTTTTTAAAAAATCTAATAAAAAAGACAACTCTAATTTTATTTGATATTTATATATATCTACAGGAAGTGCATTTTTAAAATTTTTCTTACTTTTTTTGCTTAAAACAATATCACCTTGATCAAATCTGTTATCAACTTTATGAATATTCAAATTATTATATTTTTCTTTTTTTAATAATATCCTCCATGTAATACACCCTGCGCCTCTTTCAGTTGGTAAATCAGCACTATGATAATTATATAAATTACCATCAAAATATTTAATTATATCATCAGTAAATTTCCATATTGAGTTGGTAGATAAGCCATATGCACCAAATTTTGTAAATTTTTTTAAGTCTTTTAATTTTAATTTTTTTAAAGATAAAAAAGGAATTTTATTTTTTTTTAAATAAGAGCCGAATGTTTCAGATTTAGAAATTAACTTTTTTAAATGTATTGAGTCAGAAATTACTATAAAATCTATTTTTTTTTTTGTTAAAAAATCAATAATAATTGTCATCGGAGCATTTTCTTTTAATCTATTGCCACCGAAAAGAATAAAGTTATATTTTTTCATTTTAAATTATTTTTTATAATTTTTTTTTGTCTTTCACTCCACTCTTCATTTCTAAAATAATTTGTTTTTAGTAATTTAGAATTTCTTTTTAAAAAAAAATTAATTTTTTTCCTATGACAAAAATTTCCTAGTTTTTCTCTTATTTTATTAAAAAGCAAATAATCCTCTTTATAATCTAAAGTTAATCTTGCATTTTTAATTTGGTAATTAGATCCAATTAAGGTTTTTTTATTTAAATCTTTTAAAAAATTATCTATCATTTCCACATCAGAATTTTTTAATTTCAAAAGCTTATATTTTTTAATCATCTTTTCCAAACCATATCTTGAAAAAGAATATCCCTCACTAGCACCACCTTCTCTTGATATCTTAGAAGGTAAAACAACATCTTTTTTTGTTTGTTTTTGAAGGAGTAAACTTTTTTTTATTGTATCCCAATCAAAGTATAAATCATCTGCATCTAATGTATGAAAATTATTTATATTTAATTTTCTACAGCATAAATACCATCTTAAAATTTTATTTTTTTCTGGACCTATGAAATATTTAATATTCATTGATTGAGCTATTTTAATTATTTTTTTATCAACTTTATTTTCAGATGTGCAAATAATAGGTTTTAAACCACCATAAATACATCTTAATATTATATGCTCCAAAATTGTAATACCTCCAAATTCTAAAAAACATTTATTTCTTAGTCTTGATGAAGAAGAACGAACTGTAATAAAACAATAGTATTCCATTGAATATTGTATTTTTTAATTAAGTTTAAAAAAATTAATACTCTTTCTTAATGCATTAGTTTGAATATTAATTTCTTTTTCATTACTTTGATTAGTCGTAAACAAAAGTAAAATTTTCTGCAATTTTTTTGCCACTGGAGTTAGATGAGATTTTTTTCCAATTTTTTTTTTTTTAATTGCAGGTTCCTGATGTATTAATCTACTCGCTGCATAAATACCATCTCCACCATATTGCATAAATTTTTTTCTAAACTTTACAAAATTTAAGTTTTTTCTATTCCTGGAATTTAATTTTACAGCTAATGTATAATAAGTTGAATATGCTTTATTAGAAATTTTTTGTGGAATAAGATATTTGTTATTCTCTATAACTTTTGTTAAAGCCAGAGCTGCTTTTCTTCTTTTTTTTATAAAATAATTTACTCTTTCACATTGTGCTAAAGCTATTGCAGCTGAAAATTCATTCATCCTGTAATTAAAACCAATCTCATCAAATCTTTTATAATTTGGATTTTGCCTCTCATCTTTTGATATAGAAATTTTTTTACTATTTTCATCTAAAACTTTAAAACCTAAATTAGAATATTTTCTAATTTTTTTTGCTAGTATTGCATCGTTACTTGTGAGTATTCCTCCATCACCACAAGTTAATTGCTTTGCTGACTGAAAGCTCCAACAGCCTATATCACCCACGCTACCAGTAATAAGATTGTTTTCATCTCTTGCTAACATAGATTCAGCACAATCCTCAATTAAAAAAAGGTTGTATTCTTTACATAATTTTTTTAATTCTTTTAAATTACATATTCCTCCGTACATATGGACTGCTAGAATTGCTTTAGTTTTTTTTGTAATTTTTTTTTTTATGTCTTTAATATCAATAAGAAAAGTTTCAGGATCAACATCTGCATAAACAGGGGTGCCGCCTGCTAGATGAACTGTAGTTCCACACATTATTGGTGTCAAACATGGAACTATAACCTCGTCGTTTTTTTTTATACCTATTGCTAAAAAAGCTACATGTAAAGCAGAAGTACAAGAGTTTATACAAATAGAATATTTTACATTATGTAATTTGGAAAATTTATCTTCTAGTCTTTCTGAAAAAGATTTATTTTTAAATTTGAAACCTTTTTTAAAGATTTCATTTACATATTTTTCTTCGTTACCAGAAAATCTCCAAAATTTGTTATTTTTTTTTATCACAATTAAATTGAAGGAATTGATAATTAATAAAACATTAATCTATATCAAATTATTTTTATATTTAACTTATAAAAATAATAAAAATTTTTTTCAGTGCATAAATCAAGCCAATTGAGCTATTAGTACTGGTCAGCTGCACGCATTACTGCGCTTCCACACCCAGCCTATCAACGT
>MDSZ01247476.1_pt1 | contig 22236 bp, 16 predicted proteins | sample 811201 | NCBI WGS metagenome assembly MDSZ01 (sample SAMN05326647, study PRJNA326480) | marine metagenome | isolation source: seawater | place: Indian Ocean: North | collected 2010 | reverse complement strand
GACGACGACGACGACGACGACTTTGTCGTTACGTATTTTCCATCCTTTGTCTCCTCCTCCTCCTCGTCCTCCTCCTCCTCGTCCTCGTTCGTATTCCATTAGGAAGACACGTAGTGCGCATATACTATGCGACCCACCACGAACGTCATCACGAGGCCCACCGCACACGCTTCCCCAACGTCGTCTCATTTAGCACCCGTGTGCGTCTTCTCCACGTGTTCCTTATGCGCGTTCTTAGGTTTGATAGTTTTGGATTTGACGAAAACATCGTCGCACGGTGTCGTCGCTATTGTGTGTTTATCGACGTGCGTGTTGACAGCTGTGACCGATCCTGGAATCGTGATGCCGAACCGAAGTGTAACGAGAGAAAATGAAATAGAAAGAGGAGAAGTGGATGGTTTAGAAGTAGGAGGTTCAGAAGGTGTATCAGAAGAATGCGATGGTAATGCGAGGTATTGCGAAACGTGCAAGATATTCAAGCCGAAGAAAAGTTCGCACTGTCGGACGTGCAACGTGTGCGTGCGCGGGTTTGACCACCACTGCGGAGCTTTAAACAATTGCATCGGAGAGAAAAATGTACTGTTTTTTGTCATATTCATCGTTACGGAGGCCTATTTAGCCGTGACTTTCTTTTGGAAGGCATACGAACGCTTATCTCTTCTCGGATTTCCGTTTGATTATCACCATTCCCTAAATAATAATGGGACTACTTTCAGCGTTCTTGCGACGCTTTTTTTGATGGTCGTATGCGTCCACGGCTCGTGCATGTCCTTGTTTTCGTGTTTTCATGTTGTTTTATACGTGCAGGATCTCACGACGAAAGAGTTGAGCGATTATGTCAAATCGAGAGGAGGATATCGCCAAATCGTCGCGACCTCGTCCACACCTTCGTCACTCTCATCATCATCTTCTCCCTATAAAACAGCATGCAGACCGGATTATTCATTAGCCAAGCGAATACGGAAGGCGTTTGACTTATCGGGGTTCCGTTTGAAGTCTCAGACCATGATGGAAGTGAACAAAATTCGCGCATCAGTCGCGCTCGAAGAATAGAGGAGCGCCCAAATGTTAAGTTTAATATAATGGTATGGTACCGTAGTAGTAATAGTAATAGTAGTAGCCCGTGTTAAAAGTTATTATTTACGCTCGAGAGACGGCATCGCTCGATTCACCGCGGCTTGCGCCTCCGACTTGACTCTTTGAGCGAACGCTATCGGGCGACGTAATTGCCTTCTCCAACCTCTAAACGCGTTTTGTTGTAACGCGGTCATCATTGATACAGTCAACGATGCCGTTTTCCCTCTTTTACTACCTGAATTTTTATTTTTCTTTTGTTGCTTTGGCTTTTTCATTCTACCTCTTCTCGAGCCGTCCTCGTTGTATACATCCGCGTATTCATCTTCAACGTTCTCCTCCGTTCGCATTTCGGACAAAGCCATTGCCTCCTTCTTTTTTCGAGCTTGTGGCGCTATAGTTCTTCTCTCTTCTGAACATTTGACGTTGTAATATGTCCAGATCCGTTCCCAGAGATAGTTCGCCGTGCGCACCGCGCCGGCAACTTCCGGTCCCATTTCTTCTTCGGTCGGTGGCGTGTACAACTCCGCAGCTGGGCCGGGCATCGTCCACTCCGTGCCTTTTTTATACACGATCGGATCGTGATGTTTTAAATAATCTGTTTTTCCTTCGACAATTCTCAAGTATACTTCTGAGTTTGGTTTCCTTTCAAACATTTTCGCTCTCGCGGCGCTGTCGATGGAGCTTTCCATTGACGCGATTGATTTATCGAGAGGACACTTACGTGTGTATTGACCTAAATATTGATCATATTTCCACTCCCCATATTCAATTACACCGTTCATATACGCCGCTACTCCGCATCCAGACTTTTGGTTATCTTCCCACTCGCCCATGAACATGTAGCCATCGCCGTAGTAGATACCCGGTCCAGACATTGTGCCTTGGTAGAAACCACCTTCGTATTTATCTCCATCGTCGAAGGTCATCACGCCTAAGTGTTCGCACTGACCGTAAATATCCACTAAGCCTTCGTAACTGTAAAAATTTCATTGAAGAAAAGAAAAGAGGGTTAGTATTATTCTCTACCTATTATTATTTTGTATTATTTTGTTTGTGTACTCTCGGGCCGTTTGTGAAAAAGAGGTCTCTCTCTTTCTCTCCCTTCAACTCAAACCAACAAACCAATAAAAAATAGATAGATAAATCTCTCTCTCTTTTTCTCTCGAGTGCGCGCGCGATGGCTTTGTACGTCTCACCATCACCACGATGCTGTCATCGCATGCACTCTCGGAAATGGCGATCATCGGTTGAGAGAGCGCAGTAATTAAAAAGAGAGATAAACACAAACGAAAAGATAATACGAGAGAGAGAGAGAGGGGAGGAGGACATTCCGCCGTCATCAAGGGATAAGCAGAAAGTCCTCCCGAATGAAAAATTGCGGACACTTACAAAGAACCATCGCCGAAAACCACGCAATCCCAGGTGTAATCTTTTTGCATGTCCCCGTCTTCGTCCATGCCTACGAGCCCGTCCAGTTTCCCCCCGGCTAACTTGACGGTCTCATCGATCCCACCCGTGTTGGTCGGTTTTTTATTGGCATCGACGAAATTCATTGTTGTTGTTGTTGCTTTACTTCCTCTTGTGCAGACTAATTTTTGAGAGTGAGGTTTTTTTTTCCTTCGCGGGTTTCTTTTTTCTCGTTGTTCTTTTGTGAAATTTTTCCTCGTTTTCCTTCCTTCCTTCCTTCCTTCCTTCAAAAAAGAAGATTCTCCTGCTCCTCCTCCTCCTCCTCCTCCTCCTCAATAATTATGAAAAAATGTGAGTACGCTCGTACTTCTTCCGTCTTCTTCAGTTTTTTGATAGATTACTAGTGATAGATTAATTGATTTTGATTGTTTTTTTGTGTGCGTGCGCGCGTGTGTGTGTGACTCCGAAGCGACGCGAGTTGTGTACTCTCGCAGTGATCGAAGCATTGCCCTTCCATCACGCGAGAACGGGACGATGCTCTCCGGGAGAAGCCCGAGGTCTGCTTCGAGAAAAGGAGGACATGAAATATCGTGGCAGTACCCATTCGTTTTCTTTTTACTCATCGTCGTCGTTTTAGTCGGGAATTACGAGAGTTTAATGGTAACGAAAATGACAGGGAAGGGGCCAAGGAACGCGTTGGTGGAGAATTCATTTACTGGTGGAGACGATTCCGTGATTTCTTCGGCATTCGCGAAGGAAGAAGCGATAACGATCGACGAGGACGGTGATGAGAACGCGGATGTAGAGAGCAACAGAGATGATGATGTCAGCAGCAGCAGTAGTAGTAGTAACAACAATAACAGTAATAACAATAGTAATAGTAACAACAACAACAACAATAATAATAACGGCAACCAGTTATCTGCCATCGCTGTGGGTAATGGCGCAAGCTCGAGACACTCTCGGTTTGGACAACAAGTGGATGCGAACGACGTGGTGCTGCGTTTCAATCTTTTCAAAACCATAGGCTTCGAGTTAGACGTTGGCACTAAAACGACGCACTGGATATTGTCTACGATCAAAGATCCGAACGATTTCGACGAAGAGGAGATACCAAACTTGAAGAAATCGTTGCAGCACGTGTATATCCCGTTTATTTTTCGGGACTGCAAACCGCAACAGGTGCGCTGCCCGAGACGAAAAGATAAAATTCCCAAACAGAAGCTAAACATGCAAGAGTTGGGAACAATCGCAAGGAAATGGTTAGATAGACACGGAATGGATAATGTAAAAGTACACGCGATAGAAGCGCCGCTAGTGGATACTCTGTACGACGAGTATAACTTGAACGAAAAGTTTCCATCTATGGGACTCATGTTTCTCAACTACGCGTGGAGAAATTTTAAACAGCCGGTGCAATTTGTCGGCTTTGATTTTTACAGCGGCTCGCACGATCACTATTGGGAGAACAAGCTGAAAAACGAAACGTGTCACAACATGAACGACGAATCGAGGGTTTTGAGCGAGTTTGTCAATGAGAATAAATTGAAAGCGTTGGATCCAAAAGCGCATCAAGTTTTGATTAACTACAAAACGCCAAACGAAGCCAAGTACGATCCAAGGTGTAAGATTGTCTGCAACTCAGATCCATCGAATTTATTTTGCTTAACGTTGCGCGGCCACGAAGTTGACATATATAACAAGTCTCCGGAGGAGTGGGAAAGACGACACCATATTCACAGCGCAAAGAAGAAAAAGATGAAAGACAGGATGAAAGAGAGGAAAGGGAAGAAAGGATGAACACAGCCGATGATTAATATTGCTACAACAACATGGATTTGTATATTTGTAAAAATGTTTTTCTGTACAATACTAAACCTTTACATGCGCTTAACCTTAAACCCAGAAATTCTACGCGTTCTATCTACGTTCAGGCCGAGTTCACGAGACGCTTTTTTCTCTTTCTCTCGTTCAGCCATGAGTTTTGTTAATACTTCCCAATTCGCCTCCGACGCGACTTCGGTGACTTGACTCGCGATTTCAGATATTGTGGATGTTGTCGTTGGTTTTTCCGTCGCGGCGACTTCAGTTGTCACCTTCTTCTGTTCGTTTTCTTCTTTTTCTTCATCGTCGTCTACACTTTCGTCATCGCTGTCGTCGTCATCTCCTAATACTAGCTTTTTTCGCGCTGCTCTTTTCTTTTTCGCTTCTCCTTCGTCTTGTTTCTTTTGTTGCCACGTTTCTCCACCTTTGGCGCCCCATTCCATCTTTGCAACATTCGCATTGTTCTCGCCAGCCGCAGCTCCCGTGGCATCGATAACTTTGGCCAAAGATTTCGGCGTCATTGCAATGCCTTTTGCGAATGGCGACCCACCAGAGCCGAAAATCCCAGGCGATGTCTGTGGCATATCGTTGTCGCTGATTCGTGCGCGTTTGTTTGGCGACTTGAAGGGCGAGCTAACAATTTTTACGACCGTTTCAATTATGCCAGCTGCCGCGTTCATAGTTCGTTCCAGTATGCCAGCGTTATTTTCTCTCGTTTTTAGATGCCCATCGTCACCATCGGTATCATTCGTTCTCGCCGGCGAAGGTCGCTGCGTGGGAATAATATCCTCGTCGACCTCCGTTTCTTTTTCTTCTTCTTCTTCTTCTTCGTCGTCACCGTCGTCCGAAGACGAGGGCGAATCTTCCTCAAACTCCACCCGAACGCGTTTCTTTTGTCCTTGTAACCATTCTGTAGGCCTCGCTTTCAATTCCATTCGCACGTCTCCGTTGTGGTTCATCACCGCCTCTTTGCGTTCGCGTTCCTCTTCCTCTTTTTTCTGCTGTTCTGGATCGACGTAGTCGCCATCTAATGCTTCTTCGTGTTGTTCTTCCTGAGAAAAGTCGTCTCCAAACTTCTTCTTATTTTTCTTGTTCTTCTTTTCCTTGGATGGAGATGACATCGCGTGCGGTTGCGAGGCGTCCAATAAAACCGAACTCGGTTGTTGCGTTAAACTCGTTGGGAGTTTTTGTATGTATTCGAATTCTGGCGTTTCCGAAAGCGGCGGTGCGTCCTGTTATTTAAAGAAGATATGCACACGGTTCGGGCGGTCAGTGCGTGTTTATTTTACGGCTCGATATCGTCATCTTTTTCGCAGAAGACGCGCGGGAAGGATGGGTTGATGATGATGCACGTTTTCTTTTCTCCTCTCGAGTTGTTCAAAATCATCCATCGTCCCGTCGTTTACTCGCGCGAGATTTTTTAAAAAGAGAAGATTGACAAAAAAAAACGACGACGACGACGACGACGTACCTTTAAATCTTTCGCCCATCCTTGCAAGCCGTCCAATCTCTTCTTCGTCTCGTTCGTCATCTCTAAACTCGCGAGAATGTCCTGAATAGGCTCGGGTGCGATCGCCCGACCGGAGACGATCATTCTTTTTATTGTTCTTCTCTTTCTTTCTTTTTATATATGTTTCGTTCGTTCGTTCGTTCGTTACGCACACTTATTTTTTTTGAAGACGAGACGAAAAAAAAAGTTACAAAAAAGATGTACAAAAATTGGCAAAATTGGCGAGAAAACTGGAAAACGTCCCATACAAAAAAAAACGACAAAAAAAAAGAAAGCCGCGTGCACACATACTCTACCAATTGAGAAGAACGTCGCGTCGTCAGAGACGACTCTCGTGTCTCTTCTGCCTTGGAAGAAAAAATGTCACGACCGATATCGAGCGCGATGGCCTCGTCGTCGTCGCGCACGAACGAACAGACGACCTTGTTATCATCATCATCATCATCATCATCATCATCATCATCATCATCATCATCGCGACAAAGATCGCGCGCGAACGAAAAGGAAAGGGAAACATTGCTGCTACGACGGACGACAGAAGCCGATGCGTGGAAAGAACGAAACGAGAAGCGATGTCTCCTTCTTCTCTCTTGTCTGATTCTCGCGTGCTTTTGCATTTACGTGACGCCTGAGGAATACAGAGCTTCGATGAGAGCATTTGGTATGGATGCATCGGAGAATGGACTGTCTTTAATGCGATCCATGGCATCTAAACCATCTTTATTCTTTGATACCTTGTTTTCTTTGAATTTCATTCGTGCCACTGCATTTAGCGGAAGAAACGCGATGACGAAAAAGACGGACAAGACGGACCACATTGAGATTTTCGTCATAGTACAACCTGGGAACAAACGAGATAAAGAAGGATTCGAACGCATACAAAACAAATTCCCAGCCGCGCAAACGACGTTAGGGATTACTGCGGCGGAGTGGCCGAAGAATATCGAAGAAGCCGAGTGGGCGGTGGCGCCGATTCGGACGTTGAATAAAGAGTTTTTCGATATGAAGAAGTATCGTTACAGCGCAAAGTTTATGAAAGAGCTAGGCAGAACGTCAGATAGTTTAGCAAATATGCCATGGATCGGACTAATCGATGAACGGAATCCGAAAACCGGGAAATTAACGAAAGATAGAATGGGCATAGCACACCACGTCGGGTGTTTGTTCGCCCATTTACACGCGTGGAGAGACGTCCACGAACAGTTAGGGCACACGAGAGCATGGATTATGGAATCCGATGGAAACGAAATTCCAGACAGAACGCTCGAAATGCGACAATTGTTGCGCAACGTTCCAGATGATTTTGACTTCATCTCGTTAGGCCCACATTACGACGAAGTGTGCGTGAGAACTGAAAAGACGGTGGGATTCTTCCCACAGAACAACTGCGAGAAATCACGGTTTGAATTCGAGGTAGAGAAAGACCCGAACGATAAGTATTCCAGAGCTGGAACGAAAACCTTTTATTACTGGCCGAAGATGGGCACTTCTGCGGGATTTCAAAGCTATTTAATCGGACCAAACTTTTACGAGAAAGTGATGAGGTACATGGCACGACACGGCGCCGATATGATTGATGCGTACATGTTTGGCCACATATGTCAAAACAATTATGTCACGGAAGAAGCGCGGGATGGGGGCTTAGAGCCACCAAAAGGATTCGATGACTTATCTACGAAACGTCTGACATCTCGAGACGAGAGTGGTTTGAAAATTCTGAATTGTTACGTCATCGGACCGGTGGAAGAGAAAGCGGTAGAAGACGAAGGAGAAGAAGGTGCGGATTCCTCCGCTGATTCCACCACTTCTGGTACCGATACTGCTGATGATAATGCAGAAGGTTCGTTAGGGGAAGACGAATCATCACCAAATAAAGCGCAAGCCGATATCAACGAATCGTTCGACGACTTACTTTCTCGTTTTTCGGCCAAGCATCCGATCCCTGCGAAGAGTAAGCATTCTCGGAGAAAGAGCGCCAAAGATACCAAAGCCCAATAGAAGAAGGAAGAACACGAAGAAGAAAATGTAGCATTAGAGTAGTAGATGTAATTTGTTTGTACCCGGGTACCAGTGGTACCTGGTAGGTACGCATATATAGATTCATTCAATAGTAGTACCTGAACGTGTGTTTATTATAATAGAGAAGCTGTAAAAAAACGTCCAAATTTTATTTTCTTAAGCGTCGTCGTCGCCTTCGGGCGTGTCCGCGTAGATATTCTCCGACATTTGCCAGATTTGCAAGATGTTGTCCTCCGCGACGGAAGCGATGACCCAATCGTCGTTTTGGTTCCAAGCAAAATCGGAAATTTTTTGCGTGTGGCCGCCGTGGATGAACAACAATTCTGGCGGTCCGTCCTCCGCGTCTTCAGGCGTTTGTTCCTCGCCAATCATGTTCAAGTCCCACACAGCCACGCGTCGGTCCGCCCCACACGACGCCAACACAGTTTCCGATTTTGGCGACCATCCAATTTGAAACACCTCCTCCGTGTGATTCTCAAACGTGTGCAATCGCGAGGTCAATTTACGAATATCAAACAAAGCCACGGTTTTATCCGCGGAGCCAGTCGCTAACAAGTGTTCGTTGAATGGGTTGAACGCCAAGCAGTTTACTTCCGCGTCGTGCGCGTCGACGGTATTTGTCGCTGCATCCGCCGGTGCCGCTCTTGTATCCCACAAAATCATCTTCTTATCGTCACCGACAGAACCGAAAATGTGTTCGTGTTTTCCGTGCCACGCGACGTCCTCAATAACCCCACCGTGTCCTTTAAACACTCTGTTCGCCTCTAACGATCGCGACTGTCTATTGGTGCTCGCGGCGTTGTTGGAAGTGTTCGATGGACCATCTACTCCGGCGGCTTCCAAATCCCACAAGCAAATTTGCGCGTCGTCGGAGCCAGATAACAACGTGTATTTCTTAAACGGCGACCAGGACAAACCGTACCCTTCACTTTTGTGCCCTGTTAAACGCAAATCTGGGGAGCATGCGCTATCCGCCGGAGGTTTAGACGGGTGTTTCGAGTAATCAAAGACGTAAACTTCCGCGGAGACTGTTTTTGTGGCAATCATAAATGGATTATGCGGGCAATATCTCGCTCTATTCACTTCCCCATCGTGGTTCATGAGTTGTACCACGTGCACTTTCCCTGCGTTTTGTCCGTACGATCCTTGATCATTGTTCTGTTTCGACGTGTTTTCGTATTCCGTCGCATCTACCGTCGCATCTTCTAACGGTAATTGCACTTCCGCGATCATCAAATGGTTTTGTTCGTTCTCCGAGGTGTGCGTTCCTAAAATCAATTTCTGCGTGGAGCACTCCGAGTCTTGGTGTTCCACTCTTTCGGGAAGCCATTGGACGGTTAAACTTGGCCACTCTAGCGCGTGCGTGACGACTAAGTCGTACAAAAACGGCGTGTTCTTCTTCCATATTTTATATTCCTCCGCGATTAATCGCTCTTCGACTTCGTCCGGGAAGAAGTCTTCGTCTTTTTGTCCCATCTTCTTATTACGATTGTGATTTGTCTCTCCGTCAAACTACCCTACTAATTTGAATTTTTCTTTTAATGACTATGTGCGTGGGTGCGTGCGCTTTTCTCTCTCTCTTTCTCTCTCTCTCTCTCTCCGTCTCCGTCTGTTTCTCGCGTTGGCGAAAGAAGTACCGCGTTCTTCAGAACACCGCGCCACGTATGCCTCGCGCACTCGGTCGACTTCCTTGGAGCGTGCACGAAGAGTTGCGGGGTTTCCTTCTTTTGCTTCTTCTTCTTCTTTATGAGATCATCATCATCATCTTTCGTTTTTTTTTCCACTCTTTTTTCTTCGTCGTCTTTCTTCTTCGCTTTCTCTCTCTTTCTTTTTATTTTTTTCGACGAGGATGTGATTTAGCGATGTGATAAAAATGATGATATTCTTTTTCAAAGAGAGAGAAGAGAGGATCCAAACACACACACACACACACACACCGAGAAATGAGAGAGAGAGGAAAAAAAGGTTGCCTAAAAATTCAAAAAAAACAAAAAACAAAAAACGACCCCCCCATCCCCATCATCATCATCATCATCATCATCAAATCATCCATAACATCATAATCATTTATAACCAATAGCATATTTTGGTATCCCCATCAAGGACTGCCAGCCATGGGACAAGAAGGAGAAGAAGGAGAAGACGCGGATCTCGCGTTAGCCCGAGCGTTACAGGCACAATACAACGAAGAAGAAGAAGAAGACGTGTTCGGGTATGGGACGTCCGATTCTGAAGGTGATTTTCGCCCCGGGGCTGGACAAAGAAAGAGGAAGAAAAAGAAGAAGAAACCAGCGCCGGTGAAACGACCTCCCCCACCGAAACCACCGAAAGAAGCGAAACCAGCGGTAAAAAAGGAACCGAAACCACCGAAACCACCTCCCGAACCGAAAGATCCTAACAGAAAGAAGCCGCAAAAGTCTGTCTATGATGGCATCGATTTGAAACTCATGATTTCGTTGAAACTTTTGAAATTCGGTGAAAAGAGAATAGCGCACGCGTATCCATTGAACGGAGAAGAAGGGAAACTGATACTCGCGGATTTATTGGAAGATGGGACGATTCAATTAAATGCAAATTACGATGGCAACGACGGCGAGGCGAAGAATTTCAAGTCTGCAGCTTCATTTTCGATGTTCGTGAAGAAATTGACCAACCCGGGCATCAAGTTCACCGACGGTTGGGGCAACGTAAAGTACGACGTGAACAATAAGGATGAAGTTGAAACTGAACAAGGAAACGAGAAAGTTAAGGAAGAAGGGGAAGACGCAAACGTAGAAGGAGCAGCAGTAGCAACAGCAGCAGCAGCAATAACAACGTCATCAACAATAGAAGATGACAGTCAAGAAAAACAACATCCGCGATGGGTGAGTTTGAAAGAAATTCGCGCAAGGATCGATCCTGAAAACGTCCAGAACATCTTGCCTCCGAAACCGCCGCCGGAACCAAAACCACCAAAGAAAGTGAAAGAACCGAAACCACCGAAAGAACCAAAGCCACCAAAGCCGATAAAATCGCCGAAGAAGAAGAAACGTACGGCACAAGAGCAGGAATTATATCGCGCACAAAAATACGCCAATCTTGATGGACCGAGTTTAGCGAGAGATAAGCCACAACGCGAAAGGAAGAAAACAAAACATAACTACGGGAACGGGAACGAGGAAAATATGGATTTACACATGATCTCATGCGAGAATTATCGCGAAACGAAAGTGCGAAATGTAACGACGAAAGGTGCACAGCCGTTCGATATGCTCGTTTCACCGTCGTGTTTACTCGTCATGGACTACCACGCGCACTTGTGTTCGAATGAAATCATTGGTTTCCTCGGCGGCACGTGGGACGGGGAGAAACGAGAGTTGAAAATTACTCGCGCATTGCCCGCTAAACAGTTGCCTTTATCCGAGGAGGATGGAAATGCCGGTCAAGAAGTTGAACTCGACCCGTCGTCCGTTCCGGACATTGTCGAGAAATTGGATGCAAACGGAGAACGAGTTGTTGGTTGGTATCACTCGCACCCGGTGTTTCCCAATCAACCGAGTTTAAGAGACATCGAGAATCAATCGAACTATCAAAAGCTGTTTAACGATGCGGAAGTTATCGATGACGGCGATAACATGAGCGCGGAGAAGTACGCGATGTTTATGCGACGTAAAAATTGTCCATTTGTCGGTGCTATTGTTGGTCCGTACGACCTTAGAAACCCATCCGCCGTGAGCGATATTCGATATTTTCATGTCTGCTCGGACGATCCGAAGGAAACAAACCCCCGAAACTTCACGCCGTTTCAGTTGGAGCAAGAGATTATGGATGGAAGTAGCGATACGGTTACTGCTACGGCGACTAATGTAAATAACAGCGCGAGTAAAGAAAACAAGGAACCGGGCGTTCTCGCGACTTCGGCGGCACCAGCTTCTCCGGCTGCAGCAGCATCTGCAGAGGCAAATGATGAAGGCGAAGATAAAAAAGACGAAACTTTATCCGTTCGAGTTGAGAAAGGAGAAGGAGAAAAAGAGGAAGAAGAAGAGACTATAAAGAAACCAACAACAGTTCAAGTAATAGAATCAATCCATCAGAGTTTCGGCACCGAAGAGGCCATGCGAGAGATGAAAATCCTGACCGAACGCTTCAAGCCTGGCGCGGAAGAAGCCGCATACGTGGAAAGCATTCTCATGAATGAAGTGTGGAAAGACGGCGAGACGAAAATCAACAAACTGGAGAAGAGTTTAGTTGCCAGATGTCCTTCGCAATGGACTAGAAATGATAAAGAAACGTACGTCGCGGAGATTATAGGCTGCTTAAAGTCGTCGTGGGAACTCGAACCAAATAACGCATAAACACTTAGCGCGCACGCAGTTTGAAAATACTAAAACCGCTTTCATTTTAGCTTGTTGTAACTATATTATCATAATGAGTTGAGATTGTTTTGTTCATACTGGTTGGTATATATGGTATGGTACCAACCAGGTATGGTACCAGGTACCATATTGCGATATGTCGTATCTATTGATTTTTCCCTTTCCGAGAGCTCATGGACCACGAGAAAGAGAGAGAAGAGAAATTCAAAATTTTGAAGGAAATCTTCAAAACACACGCTCACTTTGAACACGCGCGCGGGCGAAAGAGAAAGAGAAAGAGAGAGATGGCCGCAACGCATCTCGTCGCTCTCGACGAGAACGAGTTAAAGAGCACGAGTGCGACGAAGAGGAAAGCGTCCTCTCGGCCAAAGGATGGTGCTCAAGAACAACCAAACAATAAATTTCGCTTCGAGAAAGAACAGATGGGAAAACAGTACGCGTCGTTGTATTTCCAACGATTAATGGTTTTACTCCCTGGTTTGAAACAGAGCGTGAAAGAACAATTCGGAACATCTGTTCCTTTGAAAAGAGTCATTCAATTAGGCGCCGCGGTGAAAAATGATGAAGACGACGAAAAGGGAGAGAAGAAAGAATCCATGGACTTTGACGAGGACGATATGCTCCAAGAAAACAAAGAAAACAAAGCCGCGCGAGGCGAAGAAGTCGTCATCATTGGAACCATTTATAAAGAAATGGCCAAGAAACCAATCATTTTGGACGAGTATATTAAGACGAAAGCCGGAGTAACGAAGAAAGAACAAGTTAAACACGGGTTAATGGACATGGAGGAGAGCTTTGTGGACGAAGAGAAGGATTTTTGTATTTTAGAGGACGAAAGCGCGAGAGTGAAGTTACAAGGACCCGGAGTGAACGTCGGAGAGTTAGTAACCGGAGTCTCGGCGGCGTGTAAAGGACGCGTAAACGAAAAAGGTGATTTTATCGTTGATTCTATGGCATTCGCGAAACCGTCGTTGGCAGCAACAACAACAACAACAACAACAACAACAAAGGAAGACGACGGTGAACCCACGTACGTGTGCTTAGTTTCTGGTTTGAATTTTGGTGTGTCCGCCTTGAACGACGTTCGCGCGAATATGTTGTGCGAATTCATCGAAGGCAGTTTGGGCGATGAAAAGAAAGCTGGTGGGATTAGCCAAGTTCTCGTGTGCGGTGAATTGGTCTCGAAAACGCGAGAGGAAGAATGCATCCAAGGCGATAAAGGCGCCAAGGCGACAACAAACGGCGAAGGCACAACTCACGCCAAAGCAGAGAAGGAAGCGACGTCATTGTCAATTGAAAAAGCGGACGCGTTTCTCGCGAAAGTTTGTGAAGTAGTTCCCGTTGATGTCATGCCCGGGAGCTCTGACCCGACGAACTCGGCATTGCCGCAACAACCCATTCACAGTTGTTTCTTACCAAACGCAGCTCGATTCGAAGGATCGACGCTGAACAAAGTGACCAACCCGCACGAGTTTCAGATTTCATCATCAGGCGCATCCACGTCGTCGCGAACGTTCTTGGGAACGTCCGGGCAAAACATTCGCGATTGTTTAAAAATCACCTCGAGCGGCGTCGGCTTGAAGGAAAAAGCATTGGAGGAAAAAGCAAAAGCGGCGTTAGATGTCATGGAGAAATTTTTGAAATGGGGACACATCGCCCCCTCCGCACCGGATACGTTATCGTGTTATCCTTTTAAAGACACAGATCCTTTTGTTTTAACACAAATCCCAGATGTGTTCTTTGCAGGGTGTCAAAGCGCGTTTGGCACGAGAGAAATAGTAGTAGCGTCACAAAAATCCGTATTGGTTTCGGTACCAAGCTTTAGCGAAACTGGGAGCGTTGTCTTGTTAAATTTGAAGACTTTGAAAGCAGAGGAAATTGCGTTTACAGCAGCTAGGTTTTAATATGAAGATGAATCACGTTGGCGTGCTGCCGAAAATGGTCACCCCTTGTATTTGTACGAAAAGGACGTCTTGGGAGTGAAAAAACTCGCCAATTTTTTGTATCTCTTTGTCATTTGTCGTTTGTCCAAATTTTTAAATTTTTCAAACCACCATTTAAAACGATACGTTTCTACGCTCTTCTCGTCTCTTCTTCGTCCGTTCAGGTGAGATGTCGAAGAAAAAAAGAAGCCGCTGCGAGAATGTGGAAGCACCAGCAACAGCCAAACGGGTAAATAGTGAACGTAATGATGACAGATTATTGTGGCGAATCTTGACGGATCATCCGGATATATTTGATACTCACATCGTACCGAAGCTTAACGGTAACGATCTTAAATTCTTTTACGACGTCAATAGTGAAAGTCGCGCGGCGATAAAACGTTCGGGCGTGCATTTGGCTGTTGCCTTCAAGATTCGATATTTTGACACGAAGTCGACCTTATCATGGGCTCTTGAGAAGTGTACTAAAAACAAAGAACGTTTTTGTGCAGGAACGGCTCGGAGTGGAAACTTAGAATTGCTTAAATTCGTACGCGATAAAGGATGTCCTTGGTATAAAGGTACTTGTTCTGAAGCTGCCTTTGGAGGTCACCTCGAGTGTTTGAAATATGCGCACGAAAACGGATGTCCTTGGGATCAATTGACTTGTTCTTGGGCTGCTAAAAATGGTCAGCTCGAATGTTTACAATACGCGCGCAAAAACGGATGTCCTTGGGATGAAGGGACTTGTTGTTGGGCTGCCTATAATGGTCACCTCGAGTGTTTGAAATATTTGCACGAGAACGGATGTCCTTGGGATGAAGGGACTTGTTCTTGGGCTGCCTCAAATGGTCACCTCGAGTGTTTGAAATACGCGCACGAGAACGGATGTCCTTGGAATAAAGAGACTAGTTCTAATGCTGCCTCAGGAGGTCAGCTCGAATGTTTGAAATATTTGCACGAAAACAGATGTCCTTGGTATGGAACTACTTGTTCTGCGGCTGCCTTAGAAGGTCAGCTCGAATGTTTACAATACGCGCACGAAAACGAGTGTCCTTGGGATAAAAGGACTTGTTCTAATGCTGCCTTAGAAGGTCAGCTCGAGTGTTTGAAATACGCGCGCGAAAACGGATGTCCTTGGGATTATAGGACTTGTTCTTCTGCTGCCTCAAATGGTCACCTCGAGTGTTTGAAATACGCGCACGAAAACGGGTGTCCTTGGAATGATTGGACTTGTTCTTATGCTGCTGAATTTGGTCACCTCGAGTGTTTGAAATATTTACACGAAAACGGGTGTTCTTGGAATTCACTGACTTGTTCTAATGCTGCCTCAAATGGTCACATGGAGTGTTTTAAATATGCGGTCGAAAACGGGTGTCGTTGGAGTAAAACTACTTGTATTCGTGCTGCCGAAAAAGGTTCCCTCGAGTTGTTGAAATATTTGCACGAAAACGGATGTCCTTGGGATAGGAGGACTTGTGCTCAAGCTGCCAAATATGGTCATCTCGAGTGTTTAAAATATGCACACGAAAATGGGTGTTCTTGGGATCTGCTGACTTGTGCTAACGCTGCCGAAAATGGTCACTTTGAGTGTTTAAAATACGCGCACGAGAACGGGTGTCCTTGGGATTGGAGGATTTGTGCTCAAGCTGCCGAACATGGTCACCTCGAGTGTTTGAAATATGCACACGAAAACGGATGTCCTTGGAATGGATGCACTTATTCTTGGGCTGCTATAAATGGTCAGCTCGAATGTTTACAATACGCGCACGAAAACGGGTTACCTTGGGGTACATGGACTTGTTCTTCTGCTGCCTCAAGAGGTCAACTCAAGTGTTTGAAATATTTGCACGAGAACGGATGTCCTTGGGATGAAGGGACTTGTTCTGAAACTGCCTCAAGAGGTTGCCTCGAGTGTTTGAAATATTTGCACGAGAACGGATGTCCTTGGGATTATAGGACTTGTTCTGCTGCTGCCTTAGAAGGTCAGCTCGAATGTTTGAAATACGCGCACGAAAACGGATGTCCTTGGGATTATAGGACTTGTGATAATGCTGCCAAATACTATGAATGGTATGATAATCTCGAGTGTTTCAAATACGCGCACGAAAACGGGTGTCCTGGAAGTTCGTCTCATTCGTATCTTCTATTTTAGCGCGCAAACTTACTACTTACATAGGAGTACGTCTGCTGTTTTAATTGCAATCGAAATAAAGTTACACAAAAATTCGTCTTTTTTGCTTCTTTTTGCTGCACATCATTTTACACCACATAAACATACACGCATAAACACACACGCATAAGCGCATAAATGGTGTTGCGAAGAAGATGCGCTTGCGTGTTCACCACGATCGCATCGACCACTTCTTTTAGATGTATTGTTGGCGCCTCGTTAGCACATCATTCAAAGTATTCGTCGGTAGCATCAACATCATCAACAACACCAACAGCGAAAAAGAAAAAGGAGAAAAAGCAGTTCCAACGGAGGAAACGTAAAGCAACGACAGAGACTAAGACTGAATTAGAACGGCAGAAACGATCTGAGGTAGTAGATTTAAACTTGGACTGGGGAGATAAAGTGTACAGAGGTAATGCGACTGAATATGCTGGCGTGAAAGTGACCAGTAAATTGTTCTGGCCAATCCCGATGCACGCTTTAGTGCAGCTCAATCCAGAACTCGGGAGCGTGTTGAACGTATCTCCACCAACGGAGGAAGAAGAAGCTGAAGCGGATAAATTCTTATCGGTTTTGAAAAAGATTCCAAGCGACGAAGATCTAATGCTTAGAGAATTTGACCAAGTCGAAGGAGAGGATGAAGTGGAAGTTACAAAGACGAAGAAAACGACGAAGAAAGAAGCGACGGCAAAAAAGAAAAAGACGATACGACAAGAAGAAAAAGGAGTGCAAATAAAAACGAAGAACACGTTTTTCCCCGCATCGATGCCATACGCGCATTTATTTGAGGATCTTTTACTGGAAGCGAGACAGCATTACTCGGGTGGCACAAGATCCGAAATGACCAAGCGACAACTCACGAAATCGTTGATACTTTTAGTACCGCGAGAGCTGCTCGAAAATGTCGCAGAAGAAATGGGGATTTGGATTCGACCTTCACCAAAACAACCGAAAAGAAATGTCGACGCTTTTCGAACTGGACAGAAGCGACTCAATTTTTTATACAGGTTGACGGAACATTGGAGGAAATTAGCGACGAATGGGAAAGATCTCGCGATTAAGAAAGGAGAATTGGGTGCTTTAATATGGAGCCAATACCTAGAGGCTTTAAAGTCCTTGCGAGGCACGAACGATGCAAAGTTTCTGGCCGATATTTTAAAGGACCAGAGTATTAATACTAACGACTTCACGAGCGAGAACGATGATATTCAAATAGCTCAAATTCATACGGGTGGTTGGGCAGCCGGATCGCAACACAGAGCTAAGGAGTATGTAGATAGATTAACAGAGAAAGTGTCGACTTCGTCTTTCTCGTCATCTTTCAAGGGAGAACATGACAAAAGCGTAAGCGGTACGACTGAGCGCATGGATTACGCAGAGATGTTTAAGCCTGATGAATTAGTTAATATATTAGTGAAAGCGCGCGGGAAAGATGTTATGGCCATCCGAGTACGCGAAAAATGCTCCTGGGCGGATTGGTTGATATTGTGTAGCGGGAAATCCCCTAGACACATATCTGATTTGGCGCACGCGGTTATGTTTGAATATAAAAAACGCGTCGCTGAAAATCCAACCAAACTGTCCAGTAAAGTCAAACCACACATTGAGGGTGCAAAAGCAGATAAGACGGGTGGTGGGGATGAGGAATGGAACGCCGTCGATTGCGGGAGTTGCGTCGTTCATGTTCTCAGCGATCGAGCGCGCAAGTATTATAACATCGAAGAACTGTGGGCGAATGGAGACGAAGTTCTTCATAACGGAGAGGATATTTTGACTATAGATACTATAAAAGTAGACTAGAGTTAGTTTTTAGGCAAAGTTACCTACGTAGGCAATAATATCTAAGTGGCTAAATTCTATAATCCCAATTACTTCGAAAGCTAAAGTGCGCAAATTGCGCATTACGGCACGTATATCTATTTGAATTTGTACTCTTTGACCATACCATCGTAACCGAGCGCTTGACCGACGCTTGTCACTCTCAAATATGCATCAAGAGCCGCAGTGGGTCGCGGTGGCCATCTTCCTGCGACTGTGTCTGTAGTTTTGTAGAGTTGACACGGCGTATCGTCACCGAGGTCATCTTCGTCCACTCCGGCGGCGATATTTAGTTGTTGCTTTACCTGTTGTTCCAAAAGTTTACTCGCATACGCGACGTCGCCAAAACTTCGCACGCTTTCAGCCGATTCGCTTTGACCGAAACCTCTGCCAGACGTGCACAAAGTTTGCCATTCGTCTTCTGCTTTATCCAAGTCCCCGATGCCCCAATGGAAAGCGGTTAAAGCCGCGCGCATATCCCAAAACTCCGGGTCCTTTCGAAGTATCGTTTGTGCGGTTTTCACGGCTAATTCATCTTTACCTGTTTCAAAAGCAGCCAAAGCATAGTTTGCCAAGGCTATTTCTCTCATTGAATCATCCTTCGAAGCTTTCAAGAAATCTTCCATCGCAGAGTCCCATAACCCTATAGCCCCTTTGGCGTTTCCGAGATTATTTAAAACCGAAGCATCGGCGCCTCTGCCTCCCTTCTCATCTATTTCAATCGACCTCTGTAAGTCTTCAATCGCGGCGCTCCATTGCCCAGCTTGTAACCGAAGTGTTCCTCGGTTGGAAAACGCTGCCGAGTTGTTCGGTGCTAAATTGATAGCTTTCGTCCACGCGTTTTCTGCGTCTTCGTACGAGTTTGCGTTCATCGCCTGGTTGAACAACTGCAAAAGTGTATTCGCATCCACAGATCCTTCATTATTTACAGCAAATGCTTCATTTGGTGAAGAGAAAGATAATGCGAGAAGAAATGCAGATATTGCTCCCATCGTCATTTCACGTCTTCTGCCTTTTCGCGATATAGCGGAGAGCTCCGCGGTTGACGCTACGAATGGAACGATCAACTCTTCCGGTACTTCCTCCCGGAACGGCAATCCCGCTCGTGCCCCTACGTCTAAGCACTTTTGTGCGGCAACGAATGTCGCCAATCTTAACGTTTGAAAAATGTCTGCACCGCACGATAAACCTTTCGCCACGGTTCCGATAAACGCATCTCCTGCTCCAGTCGTATCCACCATGTCCTCGGTGCTAATACGTGAAGCTGGCTGAAAAACAACCTTAGCGCGTTTACCTGAACCGTTTAGATCATAAACATTGTCGCTAACGAGCGCTTGGTCGGGTATATATTGTGGTGATGATGACGAAGATTTGTAACCTGATAATCTCGATTGGAACGCGCTTTCCATCTCTTCGATGATTTCATCGACGTTACGAACAAGCGCGGTTGCGTTGGTGTCAACGTTAGCATCTTCGAATATCAAGGCAACGGAGCCTCTGGAACCAAGCGTCGCAATTAAAAATTTACATCTTTCTGAAAGTGTCGAATTTGCCATCTCGGACAACGCCGCTCCAAAACTCTTCTTGTTGGGATATTTTTCTTGCGGATAACTTTTTGAACATATGCAAAAGTCAGCAAGCTTCAATAACGCATCCAAATCATCTCCACGAAGCCTTTCGGCTTCGACGAGTATTTTAATCCCAAGTGCTTGAGCTTTTTTCGCGATTCGGAGTGCGACGTCCGTTAACCGTCCGTCGAAATATACCAACCCAACCTCTCGAGGCAACGACGCGAATAAGTCATCGATATCGGCATCCGATAGTTCACTGCTCATCAAAGGTTCATTGCTTGGAGTGTGTATGCACGTGCGTGTCGGATCATCGTTCAATTCATCTTTGACGCAAATAATGTACGTCGTTGGCGATGTCCCGCCACGCATGACCTTACTGGTATTGAACGTGTCCCCTTCTTTTTGCAAAATGGAAAAAATCTCGTCACCAGTGGCGTCGTCACCTATTTTCGTAAACAAAATTGACGACGACGAAGCTTCCGATAGCCGAGATACTGCCGTCAGCGCGTTCGCACAGTTTCCCCCGACTTCCATGACGAGCGCCTCGCTTCGTGTCTTTTCATCGGGTTGAGGAAACTCTTTTAAGCGCGCCATGATGTCTAGACCACAACTACCAACTCCTAAAACTGCTTTTTCTTTCGTTTTCTCGTGTTCTGCGGTAGCGCGAACGCTCATCGAGCGTAGTTGTTTTCGAATGCATTGTTTAATATTCTTCTTCTTCGTGTGGAGCTTTCCAGAAGTGACGCATGAGAACGAGTAGCAGGAGCAGCAGGAGGAGGAGTTCGGTATCATGTTATGAAACGCGCAATTTTGACTTACGCCATTTACACACCAACACTTTTACAAATTTTTTTCTCCTCTTCATTTTGGTATCCATACCTAATTTTACAAAAGCATGCTAACTATCTACTACGTACTAACTCTTTTACATGATATCACCCGCTCTCGCGTTGCGACTAAAAATGATGCGCAATCTGTGCGCGACTGCAATTCCAATCTTTTGCCTTCCGTCCCGGTGTCTGTTCGAAAATTTATCCAAATCGGCGATAACTTGTTCGCCACCGTTTCGATCGTCCTTATATCGCTCAAAATGTTCAATCAACTTTTTTGCGCTTGGAAATCGAGTCGCAACGACGTGTGCGTGTTCCTCCGCCAAACCTGATATCACCGCTAGCGATTTTATCCACGAGACGTTCAAATGATCCATCTTTTTTATTTTCTTCTCGTCCACCGTGGCGGCAATACCTACAGATATCGCGTTGTGGTTCTTCTTAAACGGGAGTTCCGCTAACCATCTGTGCGTACCAATAATGTTATCCACGACCGCTTGTTCGTTTAAACAGTCAACAATTTTGACTTGAATCTTTCCCAGATTCCCAAACCCACCCGATCGAACGACGAGTTTCGTTTTCAACGCGGAAACAAACTTATCATTGAACGCGTCTTTGGCGCCAACTTGCGCCATCTCTTTCCTCGTGCGTTTCAAGACGTAATCGTCTAAACCATACACCATCAACGTGAGAATACCAACCGAATCCGAACGTCGTTTCGCTTTTAACAAAATATCCGATAACGACCCGTCCTGTATGCGTCGCAAACGATCCGTTTCTTCTTCTTTTTCAAGTAGTTTCACAAACGCTTCGCCGTTCAAAATCAACGTTGTGCGCAACGACCAGTGTAATCTGGGATCTTCGTCGACTTGCATTTGCGTTAAATCCTGCAACATACGTCTACATTCTTCAATCGACATCAATTCCTTCTCGGGATGACGAATCCATGTAATGCTCGCGGGAATAGGTAACAAAGTTCTTGACGTGCATCGCAATCGAGTTTTATAGTCCTTCGATACACCAGAAATCCCATTCGGCGCGTCCAAGCCTTGCAAAATAGCTTTACCAACATTGCTAATCGCAATGTCGTGATCTAAAACGCACGTGATTTTACCAAACATTTTACTTTTTCCAAATTGATAAACAGGGTGTGTATATGGTAACGATCTCGCGTATTTACTTCTCGTTGGCGTGAATTGTGTAGAGGGCGAAGGCGGCGGCACCATCCTTCTCCCAGGAGGCGACGTTGAAGGCGGCGGCGGCGACGCCATTCTTGTATACATTGGAGATTCATCGTCGTCGTTGACATAGCCGTTGAAAATAGCATTTCTGTTTGTGGGTACCACACGATCGTCGTCGATTTCTTTTCTTTTCCTATCTCGTTCCTGCTTTTCTTTTTCCTCCGCGCGCACTTGTAGCATCACTTCCATCGCCTTCCATCCATCCTTATTAAAATCAATCAAATTCATCTCTTTCAACGCGAAGACGTCGTTTGCAACGCCGCTCCCATCACTACCACCGACTTTCACCGAATATCTTCGGTCCAATCCGCCTAAATACTTCACGATTTCTCCTTTTGTCCCGTTTAGCTCTGGTCTATTTTGTATGTCGTGGATTATGACTTCCATTCCGATTTTTAAACTATTTGTTTCTTCTTCATTTCGTCGTCGTTGTTGTTGTTGCTGGTCTTTGGGTTCTCCGTCGTCGTCGTCGTCGTCGTCGTCGTC
>MDSZ01189811.1_pt1 | contig 22241 bp, 17 predicted proteins | sample 811201 | NCBI WGS metagenome assembly MDSZ01 (sample SAMN05326647, study PRJNA326480) | marine metagenome | isolation source: seawater | place: Indian Ocean: North | collected 2010 | reverse complement strand
CCGTTCCGGTGAGGTGTCTGAGTGGTCGAAAGAGCACGCCTGGAAAGTGTGTGTACGGCAACGTACCGAGGGTTCGAATCCCTCCCTCACCGCCATAAAAAATCATTAAAGCCCTGTTTTTACAGGGCTTTTTTGTTTTCGCCAATTGTTCAGACCGTCACTCGACCCGTCACTTAATTAGATGCTATTCGCCGAAACACCGCATCGTATACTTCATTCAATGCAGGGGTACGACGTATCAGAGAGAGGTGGTCATCCATAGTCCAAGTCTCAGCGTCAACAGGCTTTCCGTCATGTGTTTCCAGAGCAATCTCCGCGATCGCATACCGCCTAAAAACCTCCTTGAAGCTTTCATCATGCCCCGACTTAGTTAACTTCGCTTCAGCCAGGCGTCGGTCGGAAATCTTGCTAATGAGTGACACGGGAAAGAAAGCTAGATCAACAAAAGGCATACCCCTCTCGAACAACTTGACCAAAGCAGATACGGGTATCGCGTGCTCTGCAATAAACGGCTCCGCCTCATCAAGATTCTTTTCAATATAAAGACAACCAAACCGCCTTGAGCCCGCAGCCATGCCGAGCACGTTGTTAACTGCTCGGAGGCGCCTATTGATTTCGTCCCGGATCTCTCGCTCAGTATTAAACTGAGATATACGCCGGATGGTGGCAATATTAGCCTCACAAAGGGAGTTTATCTCTTGCACTAAATCTGCCGTAGACGCCCCTTTTTTTCCTCTGACGCCCGGCAGCCTATAGCGCTTTTCGTGCACAAATTTTCTAATTAGCGCAAGCAACTTTAGGGCCTCCGCCCTATCCCATCCAATGTCAGACTGGCGCCCTCGTCGTTGCTCGAAGAACAAGCACGCTCTTACCCTGCTAAGGCTTCTATGATCCTTGCTATTCGCAATCACCGCACAGCTGTCCCTACCAGAATTATCAGGAAATTCCGCGTAACCATTGAATGTAAGGGCGAACTCCTGCAGTTCAAAATCAGGTGCATCATCACCTGGAATATCAGCTAAGCGTAATTCTTGATTTGATATTTCTCTCATGCGCCCCGCTAAACCTCAGTTAGTGATGTCGTGCTGCTTAAAATTCTCCGCCTGCTCAAAGATCTCCTTGTAGACCTCATCTCTATCTACCGGCGGGTAGCCGTGTTTGGCCAACACCAGTATCAGCCCTACCTTTAGCTCGGCCTTGATGTCGTCGCGCTGGTTCCAGTCAGTGTATTTGACCTTGTCTTTCACCACGGCCTTCACTTCCTGAGCCAGGGGCAGCAGCTTGTCTTCGGGATAGCTGAAGTCGTACTTCACTGCCAGGCGCTTGAGGATGTCGTAGAAGGCCTTTTCTTCGATGTCGATGCCCAAGTCTTCAAAGGAGGCGTACTCGTCCTTTAGGGCATGGATCATGTCCATGATCTCAACCGAGAAGTCTTCGAGCACATCGCTGACCAGAACATCGTCTTCCTTGCGCTCGTTGTAGGCATCTACCAGTGCCTTGAAGCGCTTGGAAAAGTCTTGCGCCTGCACCTTGTTGACCTTCTTGAAGTCTTCAATGGCTTTGGCCAGTAGTTGCTGGAGGAGCTTGATTTTGGTGTTGGGGAGTTTGATCTTGTCGATCTTAGCCAAGTAATCAGGGTCGAACAGGTCGGAGACGCCCTCGCTTTCCTCGCCCATTTTGAAAATTTCTTCCACGCCATCGGCTTGCAGGGCGTCTTTAATCATTTCCCGCACTTTGGCATTCATCTGCGCAGTATCGGGTGCATTGCCCTTGGTGAGCTTAAAGACGATAGAGCGCACCGCCATATAGAAGTGGATCTGATCACGCTCAGCCTGAGTGATGCCCTCTGAGCCACTGCAGATGTCATAGGCTGCTTTCAGGCGCTTTACCAAGGCCATAAAGCGCTTCTCGATCTTATCGGTGACCTGCACAAACTCAGCAGCACGATTCAGGCAGTGCAGCTGCTGCACCGGGCTGCCGTGGTAGTAGTCGTTGGTATCAAACTTATGGAACAACTTGTTGAGCAGGTCCAGGTGGTCTTTTACCACCACAATGGAGTGGTTGATCTCTTCGATGTTCTGCTGATCAGCTTTGTTGTAGTGGGCCAGCGCCAGGTTCATCTGCTTCTTGATGCCGATGTAGTCCACCACCAGGCCTTTGTCTTTGCCCTCGTACTTACGGTTCACCCGAGAAATGGTCTGAATAAGGTTATGGCGCTGGATGGGCTTGTCGATATAGATAGTGTCGAGGAACGGCACATCAAAGCCCGTCAGCCACATATCCACCACAATGGCGATCTTGAAGTTGGACTTGGGGTTCTTAAACTGGCGGTCCAGCTCTTTGCGGTATTCAGCGGTGCCAAGCATATCGTAGAGCGCTTTGGGGTCATCCTTGCCCCGGGTCATAATCATCTTCACCCGCTCTATGGGCTTGACCTCTTTCTGCTCTTGCTCGGTCAGCGTAGCGCCCGCCTCGCAGGCCAGCACCTCGTTCCACTCCGGCCGAAGGGCTATCACCTCCTGCCAGAAGTCGTAGGCGATCTCACGCTTGCTGCACACAAACATCGCCTTACCTTTAACGGTGGAGCCCTCCTCCAGCCGTGTTTCATAGTGCTGAACAAAGTCTGCGGCAAGTGCCCGCAAGCGGTCGGGATCGCCCAATATGGCGCTCATATTGGCGCTGGCTTTCTTGCTCTCTTCTATTTGGTAGTCGCTGGCGCCTTCTTCGGCGCACTCAGCGTAGTACTGCTCGATCTCTTCCAGTTTGCTGTTGTCCAACAGCACCTTGGCCGCGCGGCCCTCGTACACAATGCGCACGGTAATCTCATCTTTCACTGACTCGGTCATGGTGTAGCTGTCGATCACCTCGCCAAACACATCCAGGGTGGCGTCGATGGGGGTACCGGTAAAGCCCACATACGTGGCATTGGGCAGCGAGTCATGCAGGTACTTGGCAAAACCAAACGTCCGACTCACACCCTTCTCGGTGACCCGTACCTTTTGGTCCAGGTTCACCTGGCTTCTGTGCGCCTCGTCTGAAATACAGATCACATTGCTGCGGTCGGTGAGCAGCTCGGCATCTTCGGTGAACTTGTGAATGGTCGTCAGGAATACCCCGCCACTGCTGCGCCCTTTTAGCAGCTCTCGCAGCTTGGCGCGGCTCTCCACACTCACAATGGTCTGGTCGCCCACATAGGTTTTGGCATTGGTGAACTGCTTGGAAAGCTGGTCGTCCAGGTCGGTGCGATCGGTAATCAGCACAATCGTCGGGCTTTCAAAGGCCAGGCTCTTCATCAGCAACCGGCTAAGAAACAACATGGTGTAGCTTTTACCGCAGCCGGTGGCACCAAAGTAGGTACCGCCCTTGCCGTCACCCTCTGGCTTGCGATGACGCAGAATGTTCTCGTAGAGCTTGGTAGCCGCGTAGAACTGGGGATAGCGGCAAACGATCTTCTCTTCTTTCTTGGACACATCGGGGAAGTAGATAAAGTGACGCAACACCTCCCGCAATCGGCGCTGGTCGAACAAGCCGTCAAGCATGGTGTGCAGAGCATTGATGCCATCTTGCTCGATGGTTTCATCACCGGTGACTTTGCGCCAGGTGTAATAGAAGTCGTAAGGCGCAAACAACGAGCCCACGCGGCTGTTCACGCCATCACTGATCACACACAGGGCGTTGTACTTCATCAACTCGGGAATATCGCGTTTGTAGCGGGTGGTCAGCTGCACGTAAGCATCATGGATTGTTGCCTCTTCCCGCACCGCGCTCTTGAACTCAAACACCACCAAGGGCAAACCATTGATGTAGAGCACCGCATCGGGAATACGCGTCTCGTTGCCCTCAACCGTTAACTGGCTGACTACCCGATAGGTATTCCAGTCATCGCGTTCCAGGGCATAGCCCTCTTCGTCATGCGCTATTACGGAGTCCAGCGAATCGGGGTCAGGCATTCTCGCCTCGGGCAGCCCCGCGTAATCAATGAGCTGGATATAGAGGTCTTTCTGGTTTTTGTGCCGGGCATCGGCCACGGCTTCACGTTTGAGCAAAAAACCATCCGCCACCAAGCGGTGAATCGCCCGGTTAGAGTCATACAGGTCAGCCGCAGAGAAGGCCTCAAGCTTACGGATAATGGCGTCGATTTCACCTGAGGTGATGTTGTCGCTGGCATAGCGGCGCGTCAGATACGCCCGCAGGTCGTCTTTAAGCAACACCTCCCTCGTGTCGCGGGCTAGCTCACCACCCAGGCTATGGGGGTAACCCTGCTCACCCAGCAGGTCGATAATGGCGCGCTCTAGGGCAGACTCATTAAATGACATGTAGCATCCGTTGCTTCCATACTGAGGCAAGATAGCACCCAGTAAATATTCTTATTACACAGCCCCTTAGCGGGCATTCTAGTGAGCTTACTTCAACACATTCCACTGCAAAGGCCAAGCTTTGCCGAGCCTATGCGGCGCTCAGCATGTGCATAATCAGGCGAATCAACACTTCTTTTTGCTTGGGGTCAGACTCCGCTACCAGCAAGGTTAACGCCGCCAAGCCAGTGTCGTTAATTACTGGGTTACCGCTGACATCCAACAAGCGACCATTGCGGTGCAGAAAGTCCACAAACAAAAACGCACCACTGCGCTTGTTGCCGTCCGAGAACGGGTGGTTTTTCACCACAAAGTACAGCAGGTGCGCCGCTTTACTTTCTACTGAGGGATAGGCTGGCTCGCCAAACACCGTTTGATCCAGGTTGCCAAAGATCCCCGCCAGCCCCTCTTCCCGCGGTCGGGCAAACAAGTCTGTCGCCTCACCCTTCTCAATTAACTGCTGCTTTAACGCCAGCAAAGCCTGCACCCCCTCTTCGGGGCTGGGCAATGTGCCGCCGCTCTGCCCTTCAGGCTCTTCTAATAGCCCCTCGTCGTAGCGCTGCAGCCAGAGAAAAGTCTGGGTATAGCGAGAGACAATATCCACCAAGCCACGGCCCGCCTCGCTGCTCAGCTCCGGGCGCTTCGCCGTGCGCTGAATCAACAACAAGGCCTGCTCTAACTCGGCCGCGTTGCGCTCAAAGCGCGCTTTATCCAGCGCATAGCCTTGAGTCAGGTATTCCCGCAGCACACGAGTAGACCACTGCCGAAAACGCGTGGCTTGACTGGAGTTTACCCGGTAACCCACAGAAATAATGGCATCGAGATTGTAGTGCGTCAGAGTTCGACGTACCTGCCGCTTACCTTCCTGACGAACTACCGAGAAATCCTCGGTAGTTGCCCCCTCATCCAACTCCTTGTCTTGATAGATGTTCTTCAAGTGAAGACCAATATTGTCGGTAGAGGTGGCAAACAGCTCCGCTATCTGACTCTGAGTTGCCCAAAGGGTCTCGCCCTGCAGGCGCACCTCCACTTGCTGCTGGTCGGTTTCAAAGATAAGCAGTTCATTCATCGGATTGGTGCTCATATACCCGCCCTGCGATCGCTACACAGGCAAAACACCATCATGCCCAACGCCCAACCCATGATCTACAGCGCCTCGGCCAGCTGTTTTTCCGCCTCGGGGATGCGGAGTTCGCCGGAGAGGAGTCTGGGGAGCAGGGTGTCGCGGAGTTTAGATAGCTGATTAATCTGCTCCGAAGTCACCAATATTCGGCTGTATAGAGATGACGCCTGCTGATTAAACTCAGCTAGCGACACAGAGCCTGGAATCAAAAATGGAATGGGACGAAAATTTTTCTTACTGATCTCGAGAAACGTGCTCCCATTAGCCCGATCTTTAACCTTATCCATATTACTCTGCGCCCAGCAAAGTAAATACATCGGGCCATACAACTCACTCGGTAGTAGGGCTATAACCCCCTGGTTGACTGAGAGAGGTATATTGCTGATCGCTAAATAGCCTATAGGCGCCCTCGAAGACATCAAAACCGTACCCGACGGCAGCAACCCCGAAGACACCTTTGCGATGCCGGCATCAGTCAGGTACCTCTCGGTGTCGGTAAGCACAAGCGAACCCAACTGGGACATATCCTTAGGGGTACAGAAGGCATGTACGCCACCATCCCAGAAAGCGGACTCTTTCGTACTCGGAGTACCGCCACCTGTTGTCTCTACGGCGTCGCCGATAGTGCTTACACCCCACCCCTCCGGCACCCACCCCATTTCCTCGGTAAACACAAACCGATCTGGGAATTGCAGTTGTAGGCCGTCTGGCAAGGGTTTGCGCTTAGCGCCGAGAGTTTTACGCTTGGCAGCTTTGGCTTGCAGAGCGTCAGGGATGTCATTGCCCGCCGCCAGGGCATTGTCGATAACGGGGTCAAAGTCCACAAACCAGCTTTTGAACAGGGCCTGCGCCATGGATTCCAGGGTGGTGTTGATTTGGCGGTTGAGCTCGATTTTGTCGTTCAGGGCATCGAGCTGATCTACAATCCAGTCCTGTTCGTGCCTTTTAGGGATACGCGCTGGAAGGGCATAAAAATCGTCTCGACTTGTAGAGGGGATCGCAGACCCTGAGTCCATTCCATTAATATCCACAAGAAGAAGCGCGTAGTAAGCCCACTTGAGATTGATGTCTGTTTTCGGGTTGATGTAGAAAGCTGTGTCAATAACATGGAACGGCTTATCCGAAAAATGAATGCCTCGGTACGCACCTTTTCGTCCAACAATGACACTAGGAAAGGCGCAAAGAGGTTGTGAACACCAACCAACCGGGCCATTGGTCCCGAATACGGGGAACTCCCCTTCGGCGTCCTTGTAGCCTTTGAGAGCTTTACCGTACTTAAGCTCTACAAGGTTTCCCCAAGAAGTCGACTCCCAATCAGCGGACATAACCCATCCCCGCCAAATTCTCCCGAATCACTGCATCCAGCTTCTCGGCCTCTTCCATCTGCTTGTACAGCTTCTGGGTCAGCTCCGCCATTTTCTCCTCAAAGGGAATGCCGTCATCCTCAATCTCAGCGGCGCCCACATAACGCCCTGGCGTTAGTACATAGTCATTGGCTTTAATGTCGTCCAGCGTGGCGGCTTTGCAGTAGCCGGGCTTGTCCTCGTACTCACCATCCTTCGCTTCACCGCGCCAGGCATGGTAGGTACGGGCAATCTCAGCAATGTCATCACCGGTGAGTTCTTTGTGGGTGCGGTCGATCATGCTGCCCATATTTCGGGCGTCGATAAACAGGGTTTCTCCCTGGCGGTCGCGGTGGTTACTCTCAGGGTGGCCGGGTATGGCCTCGGCCTTTTTGTTTTTGGTGATAAACCACAGGCAAACGGGAATCTGGGTGGTGTAGAACAACTGGCCCGGCAGCGCGATCATGCAGTCCACCAAGTCGTTCTCGATCAACTTTTGGCGAATGGCGCCCTCGCCTTTGGTGTTGGTGCTCATGGAACCGTTAGCCAGCACAAAGCCCGCCACACCGCGATCAGACAGCTTGGAGACCATGTGCAAGATCCAGGCATAGTTGGCGTTTCCCACCGGCGGTACGTCATAACCTGACCAGCGCGGGTCGTCGGTGAGTTCATCGGCGCCGCGCCACTGATCCAGGTTAAAAGGCGGGTTGGCCATAATGAAGTCGGCCTTTAGGTCTGGATGCTGATCTTTAAAGAAGGTATCGGCCGGCACCTCGCCCAGATTGGCGGAGATACCCCGAATAGCCAGGTTCATCTTGGCCAGCTTGTAGGTGGTGCTGGTTTGCTCCTGGCCATAGATGGAGATGTCTTTCTTGTTGCCCTGGTGGTTGTCGATAAACTTAACCGACTGCACGAACATGCCGCCCGAGCCACAACAGGGGTCGTAGATTTTGCCGTGGTAAGGTTCGATCATTTCCGCCAGCAGGTTAACCACGCACTTGGGGGTATAGAACTCGCCCCCGCCCTTGCCTTCAGTGGCGGCAAACTTACCCAGGAAGTACTCATACACCCGCCCGACAATATCCAGCTCGCTGGCGGCCTGCTGCTCCGGGCTGGCCATATCGCTGCGCACCAGGGTGTCGATATTGTTAATGGAGTCGATCAGCGCCGACAACTTGCTCACATCAATGCCCAAACGGGAGAAGTAGTTGTCGGGCAAGGCGCCTTTCAGCGCGGGGTTGTTCTTCTCCAGGGTGTGCAGTGCGGTATCGATCTTCACCGCGATGTCGTCTTGCTTGGCCTGTTTCTGGATAGATGACCAGCGAGCCGCTTCTGGCAGGTAGAACACGTTTTTCATGGTGTAGAACTCCACCATGTCCACGTAGTCGCCTTGCCCTTCGTCGATAAGCTGCTGCTTGCGCTGTTCGAAGGTGTCACTCACAAACTTGAGGAAGATCAGGCTGAGCACCACATGCTTGTACTCAGAGGACTCCACCGTGCCGCGCAGTTTGTCGGCGGTGTCCCACAGGGTTTGCTCAAAGCTCTTTTGTTTGGCGGGGGCTTTCTTTTTCGGCGGGTTCGTTTTGGCAGTTGTCGTCCTGGCCATGCTGCGTTTTCATCCTACTGTTAAGTGCGTTACCGGGTGGGCAACAGAGGATTGTACCAGCACCGAGCGTTGAGTCTTCCCCCCGCCACCGCTATTATTTGCGCCGATTTCCCCATCCCTTATATGCAACCGAGAGCCTCATGGAAAAGCTGTTTGAGAAGTTGATGTATTCCTCGCGCTGGATTATGGCGCCGATTTATCTGGGGCTGAGCCTGGTGCTGCTGGCGCTGGGTATTAAGTTTTTCCAGGAGATTCTGCACGTTTTCCCGCACATCCTGGAGATGAAGGAAAGCGATCTGGTACTGGTGACGCTGTCGCTGATTGATATTGCGCTGGTCGGCGGACTGATTGTGATGGTGATGTTCTCGGGCTACGAGAATTTCGTATCGCGGCTGGATGTGGATGATGACGCCGACAAGCTGGGCTGGTTGGGCAAGCTGGACGCGGGGTCGCTGAAGAATAAGGTGGCGGCGTCGATTGTGGCGATTTCGTCGATTCACCTCTTGAAGGTGTTCATGAATGCCCAGCAGATCAATAACGACAAGATCATGTGGTACCTGCTGCTGCACATCACCTTTGTTGTGTCGGCATTTGCGATGGGTTATCTGGACAAAATCACTCGCAAATAAAAGCGAGTTGGCGGCGCCCACTGTGGCGCCGCCGGTTCTCTCAGCCTGCGGGCTGCGCCTCTGCCTCGCCCTGCTCTTCGCCGCCAAATGCTTCCAGTACCGCCGGAACAAACTTGGCAAACTCCCCGGCCATAATGCTGAAGTCAGCATCGAACTGTTCCGCCATGGTATCGGTGTGCACGTCGTCGGCTTTCTCTTGAACCAAATCGGTAAAGCTCAGGCGCTTGAAGCTGAGCTGATCGTCGACAACAAAATCAATGCTCTCCTGCCAGCTCACGGCGAGTTTGCTGACAAACATGCCGGAGTCGAGGTGGCTTTGGATTTGTGCCGACGACAGGTCCTGATTCTTGGCACGAATCACGGCACTCTCATCAGCGCGATCGCGCAACTCACACTCGCCACCAACCGCAAAGCCCGCCGGGCTGCCACTGCGCACCCATTCGGTAAGAATGTGTTGAGCGATGTTTTTGGCCTTGAGCGGAATGACCGGCAGGCTGCCAAGCGTTTCGCGCAACAGGTTCAACAGTGCCTCGGCACGGTTGTGTGAGGCGCTGTCGACCATCAGCAGGCCGCTGCGGGTGTCGATATAGGCGTACAGACGACGCGAACGCGCAAAGGCTTTGGGCAGCAGTTCAAAGGTGATTTCTTCCTTCAGCTCACTGCGCTCTTTGCGGCCGGGCTTGCGGCCGTCATTGGCTTCGATTTCGCGAACCTTGTCGTCCAGAAATTCGTTGATCACCGCTGAGGGCAGCACTTTTTCCTGCTGTTTCAAACAGAGCATGATGCAGCCATCGGTGGCGTGGTGATACAGCTCGCCGGCATCGCCAAGGGGCTTGCTCCAGCCGATGCTGCTGGGCTGTGTGCCGCTGCATGGCGTGAAGGCGGCGGCGGTGAGTTGCTCTTCCAGTGCATCAAGTTCTGTGGTGAAAGGACGGGTAAAACGGTAAACAAGCAGGTTTTTAAACCACATAATAATTCGGTATCCAGTGACAGGCCTTGGCGAAAAAGCCGCTCATTGTAGAGGGTTTTGTCGGCAAGGCCAGAGAGAATTCAGGGTTGCTGCCCGGCCGCATTCGCCTGCAAGGCCGTCTGCATGGCTTCGCAGCGATTGATGCCATAGGTGTGCTGACACAGCTCGAAAATCGCCGCTTCGGGCTCGAGTCGACACTCCCAGCGCAGGGCATCAAAACGCTGCCCGGACGCCAGGCAGTGCAGTCGCGCCGCGTCGTTGAGCAACGACTCCTGACGTTCGCGGTACATCGCTAATTTGCCGAGCAGCGCGTCGCGCAGCCGCGCGATATCCGTGGCATTTCGACGGCTTTGCCAGGGCCAGTTATCGACCATGGTCGCTGCCTCGGTCTGCCATTGCTGGTACAAGCTGATCAGGCCGAGATAGTCGGCCATCATCGATGGCGCCGGTGCTGCGATGTGCGCCTCCAGCGCAGCCTTTAACTGCTCGGCACGGCGTTCACTCAGACGGCTGCCCACCATCAAGCGCGCAAAGTCCTGACGCATGGCTTGCTGTCGCTCTGTGGCACTGACTTTAAGGGTTTCGATGAGACTGGTCGATGGGAACTCTGTCTGGCTGTTTTCCAATCGATGGCTGACAAACACGGATTCGGTGTGATGCGCCAGCCCCATACCGACCCCCACTGGCTGGCCGTGGCTGGCCATGTAGGCGGCGTGTAACTGACCGTAGTGCCACTCGGTATAAAGCCCGTCGGCGAGTAGTTCGCCTCTCAGCAGCGCCTCGGCATCAACCTCGAATTCACTGGTGTTGCCATGATGCAGAATACGGATCTGATGAAAACGCCCGCTGTTGTCCAACTGCTCAGCGGCAATGCTCAGCACCGATGCTGGCATGGACTCACTCAAGGCGTAGAAGTTACCGTCGTCACAGTCGTAGGCGTAGACGCTGATCAACTCGCGAGGCACCGTGATGTTTGGCGCTTCGCACTCACCAATGACGCTGACGCGCTCATAACTGCCCGGCTCAAAATAGTAGTAGTGGTTTCGCTGATTAGGCAGCTGATAATTGAAGTACTGGCGCTCAACCACATAGCGAGCACCGTCGCTCAATTCGGCGGAGACTTTAGCGACACCCCGAGGCAAGCCCTCTTCGTAGCGGGCATTCACAATAAACGGCCCGGACATGGGACGGTGCACGGTCAGAAAGCGGCGAGGATCACTGGCCGGACTGATATCGCGGCGATACTGGCGGTAGTGGCGCTGCCCATCCAGGGCGAACAAGGCCGGCGGTAGCCGGAACAGCGGTGAGCGATAATCGCTGCCCCAAACACTCTCCCGTCCTTCGGCCAACAGCCGCCCTTCGCTGTCACTGATTTGAAAATCACCCTTGAATTCCAGACGCTGACTGCTGCCACGGTGCTTGAAACGCCCCTCGAGGATAAGCGTCAGCGTCTCGCCCTCCGCGTCGACATAGTGTTGCGTCAGTCGCCCTTTCGCGGGGAAGCCCTCGCGATCAAAACGGCCCTCGAACTGGCTGCCGTTAGCAAAACTGAGCTGACCTTCTGCAGGTAAACCGCTGTGCATGCTTCCTGTGAACTGCACCGGCTGTCCGGATTCTGCGTACAGGGTCTGTGGCTCGCTGGGGCTCATACTGCAGGCGCTGAGTAAACTTAAGCTAACGATCAGTCCCGCTGCCAAACGCGGCAATGGCATGTTCATGCTTTTCTCTCTGTGTCGATGGCGCCATCATACGAGCTTTGCCGGGGCGAAAGTATGAATACCGTCCCAGCTTTACTTGCCCTTGTCAGTCGTGACAAGGTGGCGCTTTTTGTTTTGGAGTGTTCCGTTTTATGACCCATGCGTTGGTCAGTATTCTTGTTTTAGGTATCGGCTGCCAGTGGCTGGCTTGGCGGTTTCGGCTGCCAGCCATTGTGTTGCTCGCCGCTGCCGGTCTACTGGTCGGACCACTGACCGGATGGATTTCTCCACAACAGGATTTCGGGGCAGGATTACAAGCCGTCACGTCCCTGTTTGTGGCAATCATCCTGTTTGAGGGCGGACTCAACCTCCAGTTCCATGAATTGCGGGAAACCGCCAAAGTCACACGCCGACTGACCTCTGTCGGCGTGATTCTGGCCTGGGGTATCGGCACTGCCGTTGCCCATTTCGTCGGGCAAATCAGCTGGGGGGTTTCCGCCCTGCTCGGCGCGATCCTGGTTGTTACTGGTCCCACGGTCATCATGCCCTTGCTGAAACATGCCAAGCTGAATCGCCGCACGGCGTCGTACCTGAAATGGGAAGGCATTATCAACGACCCCATCGGCGTATTACTGGCAGTGCTGGTTTACCAGTATCTGCTCTACTCCGGTGAAGGTCCGGCCATGGGCCATGTACTGACGAGTCTGGCGCTGGCCGTCTCGGTGTCATTTGCATTGGGCGGCGGTATGGCCTGGGCATTGGCGCAGTGTTTCCGGCAAGGCTGGATTCCCGAATACCTTAAGGCCCCCTCAATTATCGCGTCAGTGTTGACGGTGTATGCGCTGGCTGACCTCGTGCAGCACGAATCCGGCCTGCTCGCGACCACCCTGATGGGCATTGTGATGGGCAATATGCGCCTTCGCAGCCTTGAGGAGATGCGCCGTTTCAAGGAATACCTGACGCTGATTCTGGTGTCCTTTCTGTTTGTGGTGCTGACCGCCTCACTCACCCTCGACACCTTGCGCGCCATTCATATGCCGCTGATCCTGATGGTTGCCGCATTTTTGTTTATTGTGCGCCCGGCGGCGGTGTATCTGGCCACTATTGGCGCTGGCTGCGACTGGCGCGATCGCCTGTTAATTGGCTGGATTGCCCCGCGCGGCGTGGTGGCGGCTGCCTCTGCAGGGGCCTTCGCCCCGGCGCTGATCGAGGCAGGTTTTGAGGATGCCAAATATCTGGTGCCCGCGGTCTTCATGCTGATTTTCGTGACGGTACTGGCCCACGGCTTTTCTCTCGGCCCATTGACCCGGATGCTGAAACTGGGCTCCCCCGGCAAGGGACGTGTATTAATTGTCGGGGCGTCGCCCTGGGCCATTGAACTGGCGCTGGTGCTGAAGAACCTCAAACAGGACGTGATTATCGCCGACAGCGAGTGGGCGCGCCTGCAAACCGCACGTCAACAAGGGATTGAAACCTGGTTTGGCGAAGTGCTCTCCGACATGGCTGAGGAAGCCATGGCCCTGGATAACATCTACACCGTGTTAGCCGCCACAGGCAACAACCACTACAACTCCATGGTCTGTAATCACTACGCCCCGCATATTGGCCGCCACCGGGTATTCCAGCCCCATGACGCCGGCAGCGATCGCGAGAAACACCAGGTTCCGGAGACCCGACGCGGTATCACCGCGTTCTCGCAGCCGGTTTCCTACGCCGAAATGTGGACACGACTGATTCGCGGCTGGGGCTTTCGCAAAACCAGCATCACCGACAGCTTTTCCGAAGCCGCTTTTCTGGAGAGCTTGCCAGACAACGCCGTGCAGCTGGCGCTGATTCCCGAAAACGGCAAGCTGGAGTGGATGAGCAAAGGCACCCGGCATCTGCAACGAGGCGATGTCGTGGTGAGCTTTGTGCCGGCAGAGGCAAAAAGCAAACTGGCTAAAGCTGACAAGCCCAGTTCAGCCGCCGAGATTGGCCCGACAGAACTGCCGGGCTGACGGGCTTACAGCGCCATAAAGTCTGGAACGTTGAACACCCAGCTTTTTTCCTCGCAGCGGCTGGCAATCCGCCAGCCCTGCTCCGTGCGGCGGTACTCGTCGACGTACCACAGGCCGAGCATGAACACCTGTTTTTCATCGCCAATGGGCATTTCCATCGGGTTGAAGCACATCACCCGCCCGGTGGCGCGGTCGCCATCCACGCGAATCTGAACATTGGCATTCAGATGCTGGGTGTTGCTGAAGGCCGGCAGCGCTTCTTTGAGAAAGGCAATCGTGGTCTCGAGATCTCCGACCACACCGCCAAAGGCACTGTAGTCCACCGCCGCATCATCGGTGAATACATCGCGAAGCTCATCGGCCGCCTGACGATCGATAATATCGGCGTAGTGATAAAGCATGTCCTGAATTTCAAAACGGTCGGACATTTCCTGAAGGCTGAGCGTCATGGTGGTTTTCCTCGTTTATTGTTGTTATGTGCCGCCTGGGCAAAACAGCAAGCGCAGAAACAAAAACGGCAGTCTAGTGACTGCCGTTTTGTACTGCATGACCCATCGGGGTGAGATCAGTCCAGCTTGAACACGCGGCGCGCATTTTCGCTGAGGAACTTCGGCCACACCTCGTCTTTAAAGGGCACGTTGGGCATGTCTTTAAAGATGCGGTCCAGCGACAGGCCCATGGGGAAATAGCCAGCGTACATCACCTTGTCCGCACCGCGGCTGTTGGCGAAATTGACGATTTCCTGCGGGTAGTGCTTGGGCGCAAAGGCGCTGGTCATGTAATACAGGTTGGGGTACTTGAGCATCAGCTTCCAGGCCAGCTTTTCCCAGGGCTCGGCGCCGTGGCGCATGACCACTTTCAGCTCGGGGAAGAACCAGCAGATTTCATCCAGCAGCTCGACTTTCTGTGGTGCCATCGGCAGACGCGGACCGGGAACGCCGACACAGGGACAGAAAGGAATATCCAGCTCCACCAGCTTGGCGTAGATCGGGTACCAGCGTTTGTCGTTGTAGGGCACCTGGGGGCACAGGCCCGATGCGAAGCCGGTCACCGCCTTGATGCCGTATTCCTCGTGCAGGCGCACGATCTTGCGCACTTCTTCCATGCCATTGTTGGGATTGGCTTCGTAGCTGCAAATGAAACGATCCGGGTGGCGGCGCAGAGCTTCTTTCGCCACTTCGTTGTGATCGTCGATGCCCAGCATGGCGATTTGAATATTGTGCTTATCCATCTGCTCGACGGTGTAAGCAACGTAATCTTCTTTTTTGCCGGTATCGGGAATGTCTTTGAACATGTACTGAGCCGGCATTTTGAACATGGTGCGGCTCTCTTCGTCCATCAGCAGCGGCTTCATGAACTCGTACCACTGGCTGTTATCTTCGCCGGGCACACTCAGCATCAGATCAACGACCTTGATGTCACTGGGCATTGGCATGGCATGGCTCCTTGTTTTCGTTGTGTGGGCACATTCTCGGGGCAAGCCAGTGATGCCTCAATAGCATTAGACGCCAGCGCATGGACAAAATCGGTCAAATCACAGGGCGTTTTTCAGGGCTTCGCGCAATTCACCGGCAAGTTCCGCCAGTTCCTCAGGCTTACCCGGTTCCCGGCCGTGAGCCTTGGCGGGCCGCCCCGCGTAGGCAGGCACCAGATGCATGTGATAGTGAAAAACGGTCTGGCCCGCTTCGGCGCCGTTAAACTGATACACCCCCATGCCGTCAGCATCGCAGTGCTGTTTCAGCAGCGGTGCAAAGCGGCGGGAGAATTCAGCAACGGCAGCCAACGCCTGCTCGCTCATACAGAACAGGTCGTCGTGGTGGGCCAGTGGGACAATCAAGGTATGGCCCGGTGATGCCGGGGCAATGTCGAGAAAGCAAATCAGCGACTCGTCTCGATAAATTTCATGGCAGGGCAGCTCGCCCGCGATGATCCGACAAAAAACACAGTCCGACATCGTCAAACCTCCAGCGGGCCATCATCGGGCTCATGGGGACAACGTGCATAGGGGCTGCCATCGGGATCGAGACTGCTGTAGCGATAGGCGCCCTGCTCGTCCAGCTCGCGCTTCAAGCGCCCCTGGTAATACAGGTAGTGCAAGTGGGCTACCGATTCACCCAGTGCCAGCGTTAACTGGTTCATTTCAATCTCCCGGGCAAACAGCACACTGAACAGCTCCACGGCCGTTTTCGGGGTTTCACAGGCCTTTTCCACCGCGGCCAAATGCCCTTTGTGGTGATCGACCAGATACTCCAGCCGGTAGTGCACACCGTAGAACGGTGCATTGTGAGCAGGCATTACCAGGGTATCGGCGGGCAGCGCCTCGCGGAAACGGCTCAGCGCAGCGAACCAGTCCGCCAGCGGGTTGGCGTCCGGCTCAGCGGGCATCACACTGACGTTAGAGGTGATACGGGGAATAATCTGGTCGCCGGACAGCAGCAGCTTGTCATCGGCGCAGAACAGGCTGACATGTTCAGGCGAATGCCCGCTGCCGGTCATCACCTGCCAGCGCCGCCCGCCAATATTGAGCACTTGCCCGTCTTTCAGACGCTGATAGGCTTTGGGCATGGGCTCAACGATATTGCCAAAACCTTTGAATTTGGCGCGCATTTTTTCAATGGCTTCAGACGGGATGCCCGAGCGCTGAAAATACTGGGCCGTGGTCCACTCGAGATCACCTTCGCCCATGCTGCTGAACATTCTCGAGCTCACATACTCCCCAAAGCTCATATACAGCGGCACCCGGAACTCCCGGCACAGCCAGCCCGCCTGCCCGATGTGATCGGGATGCATATGGGTACAAATGACCCCGAGCAAGGGTTTGCCAGCCATCTGATTATCAAACAACAGTCGCCAGCGTTCCTGAGTATCCCCCCATTTCATGCCCGTATCGACGATATACCAGCCGTTCTCGTCTTCGAGCACATAGAGATTGATGTGATCCAAGGCCATGGGCAGCGCCATCTGCAACCAGTACACACCGGGTGCAACGGCAATCCACTCGCCTTTTTCAGGCGCGTTGGCAAAGGGGTAACGAATCGGGTCTTGTGTGGATGCTTGAGTCATAGGCTACGGCCCACCGCTGCCGCATTATTATTGGAAGATCAACAGACACAGTAGCTGACTATGCTCCACCACTGTGCATAACAGCGATGGAGCATAGCAGCTTTTCTCAGCTCAAGCGCAGCGGGAGCTGGCGCAGACGCTGACCGGTAGCCGCAAAAATCGCGTTGGCCAGTGCCGGTGCGATGGGCGGTGTACCCGGCTCACCAACGCCGCTGGGCGGATTGGTACTGGCCAGCAAGTGGACCTCGATCTCGGGCGTTTCGGGCATCCGAAGCATACCGTAATCGTGGAAGTTGCTTTGCTGAACAGCGCCATCCTGCAGGGTAATTTCGCCTTTAAGCGCCGCGGTCAGACCGAAAATAATGCCACTTTCCATTTGCGCCACGACGATCTCGGGATTCACCACCATGCCGCAGTCCACCGCACAGACAACCTTGTGGACCTTGAGTTGGCCTCCGTCCACCGAGACCGTGACGACCTCGGCAACCACCGAGCCAAAGGACTCATGCACCGCCAATCCCTGGAATTGACCCGCGGGCGGATTGCCCCAGTCAGCGCGCTTAGCGACTTCACTGAGAACACGGTAGTGGCGGGACGCCTTGTCCATGTTTGCCAGACGGAAATCCAGGGGATTGCGGCCTGTGCGGTGCGCCAGTTCGTCGATAAAGCCTTCGATGAAGAAGGCATTTTGAGAGTGCCCTACCGATCGCCAGTAGCCCAACGGCGCCGTAAGCTCCTGCATCACATAATTGCTGCGCTTATAGGGAAATTGATAGGGCGAGTGAATCAGGCCCTCGGTAGCCGCCGGGTCAGAGCCTGCCGCCATATCGCCGATGGTTTCGTGCACGCCACCGGGAAGCCACGCGGGCAACAGACTGCGGGTCATCAGTGGCAGAAACTGCCCGAAAATGCTCGGTGCAACGGCCTTTATCTGCAGGCTGCTGACGGTATCACCATCAACCGTTGCCGCCATCAGCGCCGAGGAATTCGGGCGGTAATAGTCATGCCGCGTATCGTCTTCACGGCTCCAGATCAGACGCACGGGCTTGCCACTGAGCTGGGCAATTCGTGCGGCCTCCACCACATAGTCGTTCTGAATCCGCCGACCAAAGCCGCCGCCCAGAAAATGGTTGTGCACCTGAATTTGCGATTTTTCCAGCCCGGTCGCGCGCGCAACGGCATCCACCGCGAGCTGCACCCCCTGCATCCCCGACCAGATTTCCAGACCGTTCTCAGTGGGCACCGCCAAGGCATTCATGGGCTCCATCGTGGCATGCGCCAGATACGGCACATCGTACATCACCTCGAAACGCTCCCCGGTCGCGGCAGAGGCCTCGCCCAGCTCCTCAACCACCTTGCCCTCTTCGGTTTTTGCCAGCTCATGGCGTTGCGCGCGCAACGCGTCACTGCTGACACCCGCCAGCGGGCCTTTGTCCCAGTCCAGCTGAATCTTGTTGGCAGCCTGGCGGGCATGCCAATAGTTATCAGCCAGCACCGCAACAGCGCCATCAACCTCCAAAACCTGAACAAGGCCGGGACTGCCCTCGGCAGCGCTGGCATCAAACGCCTTCAGGCTGCCACCGAAATGCGGGCAACGCAGCAATACGGCACTGAGTGCGCCGGGATATTGCGCATCGATGCCGAAAGTCGCTGTGCCAGTGGACTTGCTGTGGGCATCCAGGCGTGTGTTCTGCTTGCCAATAAAACGGAATTCTGTCGCCGGTTTGAGTTCAAGCGTTTCCGGCTGCGGGAGCTGGCGAGCCATCTCAACCAGACTGCCGGGCGCAATTTGCTTGTCGCCGACATAAAGACTGCCATCGCGCAACTGTACCTGCTCGATGCCTATGCCCTGCTGTTCTGCAGCCGCCTGTCGCAGCAACTGCGACAGCATCGCCGCCGCTTCACGCAATGGCGTAAAGCTGGTGCGGACCGAGGAGCTGCCTCCGGTCAACATGACGTAAAAATCCGGATCGATAAAATCCGGGTGGAATTGCGCATGCTCAATGCGCAGCATTTCCGGCGGCATATTCAGTTCTTCCGCCACCAGCGTTGCCAGCCCGGTATGCGTGCCCTGCCCCATTTCCACTTTGTGCAGCTGCATAATGAAATCGCCCTGGGGCGTCAGCTGAATAAAAGCATTGGGTTGCAGGTCACCTGCGGCGGCATGAGGCAGCGGCGTCGGACCACAGCCAGTGAGTGAGACTCCCACAACCAATGAGCCGCCAAGCAGCGCGCTGCCTTTGATAAAGTTTCTGCGACTGACTGACATCACACGGCCTCCCCGTTAGCCTGAGCGGGATCAAATTGCTGCACCGCACCGGCCGCCTGATGAATCGCCGCACGAATTTTGGGATAGGTGCCGCAGCGGCAAATATTGCCGGCCATGGCCGCATCGATCTCCGCATCGCTGGGTTGCGGGTTACTCTCCAACAAGGCCACCGCAGACATTATCTGCCCTGACTGGCAGTACCCGCACTGAGGTACACTCAGCGCAATCCAGGCCTCTTGAACCGGGTGTAACTGACCTTCGTTGCCACTCAAGCCTTCAATGGTCGTAATGGATTGACCTTGTGCCGCCATAGCGGGAACGCTGCAACTGCGGATCGGCGTACCATTGAGATGCACCGTGCAAGCGCCGCACAGGCCCATGCCGCAACCGAACTTGGTGCCGGTCATTGCCAGGGTATCCCGAAGCAGCCATAACAGCGGCATTTGTCCATCCACTTCCAACTGCTGCGGCTCACCATTGAGCGTGAAACTCAGTTGCGCCATATCCCCTCCCAAAGTCTGACGTCGTGCCCGGATTGTACCGACAAAGCCAGCCATTATGGCTAAAGCTCGCCAATATGCGCATTACGGCTTGTTCATAAAAAGGTGGAGCCGATGGTATTCAACGCAGCGGCAGTGACGTCCGCTTGAGAATCGGACGCAGGGCAAAGCTCGACTGCACGCGCGCCACGCCCGGCAGGCGGGTGAGCTGATTATGAATACGCTCGAAGTCGGAGGTCCCGGCCACAACCACTCTCAGCATATAATCCACTTCGCCGCTCATTAAATAGCACTCCATGACCTCGGGAACCGACTGAATCGCCGCCTCGAAGCCGCGAAGACTTTCTTCTCGCTGATCGGCCAGCGACACATTCACAAATACCGTGCCAGCGAGCCCGACAGACTCGGCGTTTACATGCGCCGCGTAGTGGCTGATGACGCCCAGCTCATCGAGCTGCTTCACACGCCGCAGGCAAGCCGACTCCGAAAGCCCGACGCGCTCCGCCAGCTCAACATTGGCAATGCGGCCCTGCACTTGCAGCACCGCCAAAATAGCCCGATCTATTCTATCCAGATTTCGCATTCGCAGATTCTTGCAGCTATAAGTAAGTCATGGCGGAATGATTGCAAAATTGCCCTGACAAGCGAGGGATTTTGCAAGCGACTGCCCCACGACCCAGTTTACAGTGAATTCCGAACATTTGTTCACATTATTTAGCGCAGCAGGAAATCACTATGATCATCGGCCTTCCCAAAGAAATTAAAAACCACGAATACCGCGTCGGCCTGACGCCCGCATCTGTCAGAGAACTTTGCAAGCACGGCCACCGTGTGCTGGTTCAGAAGAACGCGGCGTTGGAAATCGGTTTTGACGACACGGCCTATGTCAGCGCCGGAGCCAGCATCGTAGACGACGCCGCTGCGGTCTTTGCACAGGCCGAGATGATCGTCAAAGTCAAAGAGCCCCAGCCATCGGAATTTGCCATGCTGCGTCCGGGGCAAATCCTCTTTACCTATCTCCATCTGGCCCCGGACTTGCCGCAAACTCAGGCACTGCTCAACTCCGGCGCCATCGCCATCGCCTACGAAACCGTTACTGACAGTCGCGGCGGACTCCCCCTGCTGGCTCCGATGTCAGAAGTCGCAGGACGGCTGGCCATTCAGGCGGGGGCCAGCGCCATGGAAATGGCCCACGGCGGTCGCGGCCTGCTATTGGGCGGGGTGCCCGGTGTGGCACCCGCGAAAGTCTGCGTTATTGGCGGCGGCGTTGTCGGCAGCAATGCCGCCCGCATGGCGGCTGGCCTGGGTGCCGATGTCACCATTCTGGATACCTCGCTGGGACGCCTGAAACAACTCGACGAACAGTTCAATGGTCGGGTGAAGACCCTCTATTCCACCGCCGATGCGCTTGAGGATGCCGTTCTGTCAGCAGATTTAATTATTGGTGCAGTGCTGGTTCCCGGCGCCAATGCGCCGCGCTTGATCACCGCTGAGATGGTCAAGGATATGAAACGCGGTTCGGTACTGGTGGATGTTGCCATTGACCAGGGCGGCTGCTTTGAGACGTCCGTGCCCACGACGCACGATAAGCCCACGTACCGGGTTGATGATGTGGTGCACTACTGCGTAGCCAATATGCCCGGCGCGGTGGCCAGAACCTCTACGCTGGCGCTCAACAACGCGACCCTGCCCCATGTGATTGCACTGGCTGACAAGGGCTGGCAACAGGCATTAAAAGACGACCCACATCTGCTGGCGGGCCTGAATATCTGCAAAGGCAAGCTCACTTGCGAGGCGGTATCTCAGGCACACGACCTGCCTTTTACCGCTGTCACGTCACTGTTTCAGTAAGCCTCCGCTAGCTGGCCGCCTCCCCGCAGGGCTCTCCCGGCGGGGCTCTATCCACGGATCTCTACCCTCGGGTCTCTGTCCACCCAGCGTCGTCATTGCGCCTGCATTCATGCAGGCGTATTATCGAACAACTGTTTAAAATGCGAACTTTCCTGTTGTTATGACGAGATATTATGACTAGACGCTTGCTCGCCACGCTCATCGCCACCCTCCTTCTCAATGCGGCCACCGCCATGCCTGTCGATGACGGCCACCAAGACGCCGTCGATGTCATCATCGTCGGCGCGGGCATCGCGGGTCTGTCAGCGGCCGTTGACCTGGCGGCGCAAGGCGCTCAAGTCGCCGTCTTCGATATGAATTCCCAGGGCAGCGGCCACGCCATTCTTGCCAGCGGCATCGCCATGGTGAACACCGAAAAGCAACGCGCCGCGGGTATTCAGGACAGCACGGAGCAGGCACTCAAAGACTGGCTGGCATATTCAGAAGACGGTAACCCCGAGTGGTTGCGCTTTTACGCGGATCATTCCAGCGCGATGGTCTACGACTGGCTGATAGAGCTGGGGGTGGTCTTCGATAATCTTGTCGCCGACGATACCAACCGCTCACTCCCCCGCTTCCACTACCCCGACGGCGAGGCCCGGGATATCGTCTTACCGATTTACCGCAAAGCCCTGTCTTTCCCGAACCTCCATTTTTACTTCAATACACAGGTCACCGATATCCTCAGTGAAGGCGGTCGAGCCATTGGCGTGAAAACCCGCAATCTGCGCAGCGGTGCCGCAGGCGACTATCACGCAGCGCATATCGTACTGGCAACCGGGGGCATGGCGGGCAGTCT
>MDSZ01196724.1_pt1 | contig 22248 bp, 25 predicted proteins | sample 811201 | NCBI WGS metagenome assembly MDSZ01 (sample SAMN05326647, study PRJNA326480) | marine metagenome | isolation source: seawater | place: Indian Ocean: North | collected 2010 | reverse complement strand
TATAAGAATATTTTATATAGTCAAATGTCCAAATATTTTTTTTACTTATACTTTGTTTCTTAATCTTTCTGATTATTTTTGATCTTAATACTTTTGAGGTTTTTTTTTGTGTTTTTGACTTTTTGATATAATCATTCCATTTTTTTGACCATGTTGCCCAGCCCCATGAAATAAAATTCTTTAGGCAATAAGCTTTAATTGTTTTACTTTTAGCTTCATGTATTTCAGGAATTTGATATCCACACACAGCATTTATATTTTTGTCATTTTCATAATATTTTAGACATTTATAGGTAAATTTAAAAAATTCTTTTCTTGGTATACAATCATCTTCCAAGACTATGAACTTATCAAATTTTTTAGCCATTATGCATAATCCTTTAATTATGGACTTTGCAAGTCCAATATTTTTTTGATTTTCATGAATATTAGATTTTACTTTTAAATTTGTTTTCAACATAAATAAAATTTCTTTTTTACAAATTTGATCTTGAATATTTCTTGGACCGTCCAAAAAAACTTCAATGTTTCTAATATTTAAATCTTCTAAAGCTATCAAAACTCTTCTTAAATGTGAGGGCCTATTGTATGCAAATATAGCAATTCCTACGGAATTCATTTTAATAATATTTAATTTTTTTCTTTTTTAAATATTTAATAACTGAATTAGCTAAATATAAATCCATTTTACTATTTATATCTATTCCAGTAATCGAGTCGTTATTTATTATGAAATGAACTTTTTTTCCAATCCTTTTTCCTCTTCTCCAAAACTTTGAACGTGTGGCACATGCAAGACCTGTATCCTCCCTATATAATTTAGGAGCAATTTGTCTTGATGTATAATTTTTCATCCAACTCAAAACTTTTGCTGGTTGCTTGTTCTTTTTGATGTGCCAAAAATGTCTATATAAATTATGAACAGAAAAAACGCTGTCATAATTTAAATTATTTTTTAAATAATTTACTGAATATTTAATCCAAGCTATTTTTCTAAATGGATTTGTACAAGTTAAGAAAACACAAATATCATATTTTTGTTTAAAAAAATCCTCTGCTTGCTTTAATGCATTTTTGAGAGTTTTTTCTGTGGTAATTAAATCTCCTGAATATTTTTTTTCTCTAAGGAAAGGAACCTCAGCTCCAAATTGTTTTGCTTTTTTTGCAATTATCTTACTGTCTGTTGAAACAATTATTTTATCACATACACCACTTTGAATTGCAGCATTTATTGGATAAAAAATCAGTGGCTTGCCGCCTAATAATTTTAAGTTCTTCAATTTGATTCCTTTTGATCCACCTCTAGCAGGAATAATACATATAACTTTTTGATTTTTCATTTTTTTAAATTCTTATTAAATACTATATTTAAAGCTTTTTTGGCCTGAATTGTATTCATTAAAAGACCATTGATAAATTTAATATTATATTTTTTACATTGTCCACTAAGGATAGTTTTTTTTGGACTATAAATTATATCAAAAATAAATGACTTTTTATTTATATATTTGAACAAATTTATAGGTATTGGTGTTTTATTTATCAAGTTTTGTTTTAGACTACTTCCTAATGGAGTACAATTAATGATAATCATTTTTTGTTCTAAAATTTTATGATTCAATTTTCTAAATATTGATACTCTTTTTTTTTTTTTAAATATTTTTTTTGATATCAAATAATATTTCTTATTTGGATATTTTTTTATTAAATAATTAAAAATTGCATTTCCAGATCCCCCTAATCCAATAATACAAATATTTTTAAAGAATTTTATTTTTTTAGAAATAGTAAAGTGTGCACCGAATACATCAGTATTATATCCGAAAATTTTGTTATCAATTTTTTTAATTAAATTTATTGATTTTGCAAATTTTGCATGCTCATCTTTAATTTTTACTTTTTTAAATAATGAGGTTTTATAAGGCATTGTTATTGCTGTAGCTAAAAAATCTTCATCTTTTTTTATAAAGTTTAAAAATTTATTTAAATTTTTTTTTTGTATTTGAAATTCATTCATGGTTGCATGAATTTTATTCTCTTTAATAAATTTTTTCCAAATTGGTATAGATCTCGGTTTTTTAAGTGGAAAACCTAAAATACCACAAATTTTTTTTTTCATAATTAAATTAAATTTTTGGTATTATAAGTCTTTTAGTATTCAAGTCTTTATAGTCTCTACAGCCAGAATTTATCATGAATGTTCTTAATTCATTATTTAAAATTGAGAAAATTTTTTTAACTCCTTTTTTTCCATCTATTATTAATCCATAAATTGCCGGCCTTCCAATTCCAACATAGTCGGCTCCCATAGATAAATATTTTGCAATATCAGAACCTCTACGAACGCCTCCGTCAACTATAATTGGAATAGAATTTTTTAATCTTTTTTTTATTTTTATGAGTGCCTCTCCACTTGAAATACCAGAATTTACCATTCTTCCACCATGATTTGAAACCCATAACATGTCTGAACCATATTTTTTTGCTAGAACAGCGTCATCTTCATTAATAATACCCTTCAATATTAAAGGTAAATAAGTTTTTTTCTTAATCCACCTAATTATTTCCCAATCATAATCTAAAGCTTTTGAAACATCAGGTGGTTCTGGTTGAGTTCTTTTGCCAAATTTCCTTGCATCATAATCTATTTCTCTGTCCATATATCTGTGAGATCTTATTGGAGCATCTAGACAAATAGATAAAGCTAAACAATTATTCTTTTGTGCATCTTTTATTTGAGATAAAATCCAATTTTTATCTCCAAATAAAAAAATTTGCCAAACTAATTTAGCATTTTTATTTTTCATTCTTATATTTGTTAAAGAATGTCTTCCTTGTGTACTAAACAAGCCAACAGTATCAATATTTTCAATTCCCCCACATGTTTCAATTTCACCTAGTCTTGAAAATTGTGTTTGATGACCCATTGGACATAAAACTAATGGGCTAGAAATAAACTTTCCTAAAAACTTTTTTTTAATTTTTAAATCATAATTTTTGGATAAGATTTTTGGAATAAATTTAACTGAATTTAAAAATTTTACATTTAATTCTGTTGTATAATTATCTTCCGCACCAGCTTCTAACCATTTAAATGTTCCATTTCTAATACTTTTACTGGCTACTTGTTGTGCTTGTCTTATAGACTCAAATTTTTTTTTATTCATTTTTTTTAATTTAAAGTTTTTAACTGTTTATTCTCAATTTTGTAAATTATATCACAAATTTCTAAAGGTTTTTTTCTATGAGAAACAAAAATTATTGTCTTATCTCCTTTTAATTTTTCAATTGTTTTTATAATTTTTTCTTCATTTTCATTATCTAAGGAACTAGTTGCCTCATCAAAAATAATTAATTCTGGGTTTTTATATAAAGCTCTAGCAATTGCTAAACGTTGTTTTTGACCTGATGAAAGAGACTTTCCATCTTCACCTATGACTGTATCAATTTTATTCGGAAGTTTTTCTATAAATTCTTTTGAACGACTACCCAAGATAGATTTTTCTAAAATTTCATTATTAATATCTTTTGAATTAAATTTAATATTTTCTAAAATAGTGTCGTCAAAAAAAAATGCATCTTGAGGTACGATAGATATTTTTTTTTGCCAACTTTGTCTTAAATTTAAAAAATTAGTTTTATCTATTAACATTTTACCTTCTTTAAGATCAATTAATCCTAAAATAATATTAATCAAAGTAGTCTTTCCAGTTCCACTTTCACCTATAATTCCTGTTATTTGCCCTTTTTTAATCTTTAAATTTAAATTATTAAACACGTTCTCTTCATTATGTTCGTATTTAAATGAAATATTTTCAAGTGAGATTTCATTTTTTAAATTAAGATCTTTTCTTGCCTCAGAATTGTCATTTGAACTAGTAATTATATCTTCATTTATCAAATCATTTATGTTTTTAATTACTTTTTCTGCAGCAAATTTTGAATAATTAAGTTTATTTGCAAATTTAGCTATAAATAATACCTGGGGCATCATCCTCAAAGAGCTATAACCCAAAATACTAATCATTAAAGCTGCACTAACTGCATCTTTTTCTAAATTTGTATAAAATAATAAAGTTATCATCACAAAAATTATAATTATTAATTCTGAAAATGACTTTGGTAAATTTGATATTACCTTTTCAAGTCTTTTAATTCTTTCGTGCTGAAATTTTTTATTGAAGTGGAAATCAACAAATTTTTTTTCAAGGTTATATAGTTTTATTTCTTTCAAAGCTCCAACACTCTCTTTTATTAATTTAATAAATGACTGATTAATCTTAAGTTTTATTTTACCAAATTTAATAAGTATATTTTTCACAACTAAATTATAAGTTACGAAAATTAAAGATAACACAGTAACTAACATTAATATAATTTTTGTATATAAAGTAAGTAAAAGAATTAAAATGAACAAAAGTGATAAGAATGATTTTATTGCTAAAATTGAACCCATAAAATAATTTTTAATAAATTCTTCTGAGACAGAAGTACAGTCATTTATCAATTCTGAAGAATTCTTAAATTTTGAAAATGTATAAAAATTATTTATATAATTTTTAAAAATTTTATTTGATACACTTGAAACTAATGAGCCTTGTAGCCACGCATTAAAATAAGTTATGAAAATAAAAAATAATGATTTAAATAAAAATAATGAAAAAGTAATAAATAATATTATATTTAAATTTTCAGAAACTAAATATCCTGCATATTCATATTTAAAATCATTCAAAAAACCTAAATTTATTTCATTAATATCACCTTTAAGAATTACGATTATCAAGGGTATTAGTGCTGCAATAGTAAACAATTCCACAAAAACTGTAATAAAATTTAAAAAAGCACATATTACAACATGAACTTTATCTTTTTTATTTAAGTTTTTTTTAAAAAAATTAATATTTATTGAAGTCACTTTTATTTTTTTCTTCTAAAAAAATTATTAATATTATCAACTATATACTTTTGATCTTTTTTACATAATCCAGGGTGAATTGGAATGCTTAAAGCATTTGTAAAATAATTTTCAGCATTTTCAAATTCTTTATTTTTCAAATAATTTAATTTTTTATAATAAGGGTGAAAATGTAAGGGGATATAATGTAAGTTTGTTTGTATTTTTTTTATTTTCAAATAATTAATTAATTTATCTCTTAAATTTGAATTACCTTTCACATAAATTATATATAAATGATAAGAAGAATATGAAAATTTATTTTCTTTTGGTAAATTTAAAAAATTAGTATCAAGGTTAATATCATAATATTTAGCAACACTTCTCCTCAATTTTATATATTTAGAAAATTTATTTGTCTGACTGATTCCTAGAACAGCTTCTACCTCGTTAAGTCTATAATTATATCCTAGATACTTTTGCTCATAATAATGCGGATTTTTTGTGTATTTTTTTGAATTAACAAAATTATTTTTATCAATACCATGACTTTTTAATATTTGCATTTTTTCATACAAATATTTATTTTTTGTGGTTGCTAATCCCCCCTCACATGTCGTTATAATCTTGAGAGGATGAAAACTGAATACAGTAATATCACTATATTTTCCTGATCCTATATACTCTTTGGAATATTTTGCACCATATGCATGTGAAGCATCCTCTAAAATAAAAAATTTATATTTCAACGAAAGTTTCTTTAATCTTTTCATATCTATTGAGTTTCCAGAAAAAACAACTGGCACGATAATTTTAGGTAGTAATTTTTTATTTTTTTTTTTGGTTAAAAATAATTTTTTTTCTAATTTATCTAAGTCAAGATTATAACTATCCATTTCAATATCAACAAAATCGACTTTAGCTCCACAATAAAGAGCGCAGTTTGAGGACGCTACAAAAGTATTAACTGATGTCCATAAATAATCATTTTTGTTTAATCCTAGTGCCATGCAAGCTACATGAAGTGCACTTGTCGCGCTATTAAACGATACACCAAATTTAGCATTAATTTTTTTTGTAATATGTCTCTCAAATTTTTTTACAACGGGTCCCGTTGTCAAAAATTTAGATTTTAAAACTTTTACTACAGATTCAATATCTTTTTTATCAATTAATTGTTCACTGTATCTGATCATTGCTTTTTTAAATTAATTTATATTTTTTCAAAAAGGCAAATATTTGTCTATTATTTAGAAAATTTTTATTATTTTTAGAGGAATATTCATTATTAATAAATTTTTCTTTATTAGGAATAATTCTATTATCTAGAATAATAGGGTAAATAATGTAATTATTTTTAAATTCTTTAGTATAACTAGATTCTTCTTTAGAAATCAAAACTTCGTGAATTTTTTCGCCTGGTCTAATTCCAATAATTTTAAATTTACACTCTTTGAAAATAACTTTTGCTAATTCAGTTATTTTAAAAGAAGGAATTTTCGGAACAAAAATTTCACCTCCATTCATTTGAATTAAAGAATCAACAACAAATTCTACTGCATCTTTTTTTGAGATAAAAAACCTAGTCATCTCCTTGTGAGTTATAGGAACAATTTTTTTATTTTCCTCTTTTAATTTTTTAAAAATTGGTATTACTGAACCCCTTGAAGACAAAACATTTCCATAACGGACTGCTGAAAATTTTGTACCAGAAACACCAGATAAGTTGTTTGCAGCTATAAACAATTTATCAGACGACAACTTAGTAGCACCATATAAATTTACAGGATTAACTGCTTTATCTGTAGAAAGCGCAATTAACTTTTTCACATTATTATTTATACAGCTCAAAACTAAATTTTGAGCACCCATAATATTTGTTTTAATTGCTTCTATAGGGTTATATTCAGCAGCAGGAACTTGTTTAAGTGCAGCTGCATGAATTACGTAATCAACTCCTTTTAATGATAAATCTAATCTATCTTTATCTCTAATATCTCCAATAAAGAATCTAATTTTTTTTTTATATTTAATTAAATTTTGTTGCATATTAAATTGTTTAAGTTCATCCCTAGAGAATATAATTATTTTTTTTAAATTATAGTTTTCTAACATATGAGAAACAAACATAGATCCAAAAGATCCTGTTCCACCAGTAATTAAAATTGTTTTATTGTCCAAAATTTTTTTTTTGTTTTTTAACATCTGTTTGTTTTGTTTATAATATTTTAATCTAATAAACTTATTAGCACTTGTTACTTTTTAGTAAATTAAAATTTATATTTTAAAATCAATAAGTCTATAAAACTTTAAAAGAAATTTATTAATTTTTAAAGCATTTGAGATGGCAGATCTTTTAAATAACAAGAAATTTATAAAAATATTATCAATTTCTTTTTTTTTAAGTTTTTCGTAATAATAAAAACAACCATTTTTATTTTCCGGTAATCGCACAGAATCTATGGTTTGATAAGAGTATCTAAGCATAATTCTTGGCTTACTTATACAGTGACCACCTTTATGATATGCGGTAAAACTATCAATTAATAAACCATTTCCAGATTGACCTGATAATTCAATCATATCCTCCTTTGGAAAATGTCTCAAAAATGTGGCCTCATCAATTTTTCCTCTTTCTCCTAATGTAGGATTTTGTTTTTCTTGTGAAATTCTCTCTAATACTCCCAACTTTATTTTTTTTTTTTAATGTATACAAAGGGCCATTAGAATTATCTACATCAGATATAATTGAAAATAAATCTAAACTTTTATATCCAAAATCATCTTTATGCCAAAGCATGGCTCCTCTTGCTTCTTTATTTGTGTCTGTTGGAAAATTAAGATAAAGAGTTATTTTCGCTAATATTGGGAATACTTTTAAATATTTTGCAGCTGTAGATATCATTAAATCTGACATTCCAAAATAAACTATTTCTTTTTTTAATGAAGGATCAATTAGTTCTAGTAAACTGATCTTATATAAATTTTTTCCTGAATTAGATTCATTAATATTTTTTAAATCTTGTTTGATAGATATGTCTTTAATTTGATTATTCTTTAATTCATTTATATCTTTTGAGGACAAATTTGTTCTTATTTTATAAGCCAAATCTAATAAATTTGGATGTGTTATAAGTCTTTTGTCATTTCCATCTAGTGAAATATATTCTTGTTTTCTTTTTTTAAAGAAATATATAAAATAAAGTATTCTCCCGTGAATATTAATAATATTACACCAAATAAAATCATATATAGGTTTTAAAAAAAAAAATAACAAATTTTTCCAAAATATTGTTCTTTTAAATTTTTTTAAATAATTCATTTTTTTATTTTATAAAATTAAAAGATAATCTTGAACCAGTGTTTATATTTTTTTTACTTACTTTGCCCAAAAAAGTTTTTAGATAAATTGGACTTAAACCCATGCCTGGTCTTATAGATTTAATATTTTTAAGAGTAAATTTTTCTCCCTTCTTAATTTTTTTAACAACATATAGTGACCTTCTCTCATTTTTGAGTTTTTTTGAAATTGTTTTTGGAAATATTTTATGGTTTCCTATCATTTTCGAAACATTATTTATTTTTTTTTTTAAATTCTTATATTCAGATATTTCCATAGAAAAGTGGTTATCTATTGATTTTTTATCTTCATCTAATTTAAAATGTTTTTCGATTATTTTTGCGCCTAATGAAGTTGCAACAATTGAGGCTTCATGACCCAAACTATGATCAGAATATCCCACAACACATGAGTATCTTTTTTTCAAAAATTTGATTAAGTTTAAATTTAATTCAGAAAAATCTGCAGGATATGATGAGGTGCATTTTAAAATTCCAATTTTGTTATGATATTTTCTAATTATTTTTACTGCAAGATCAAGGTCTTTAAGTGTTGCCATCCCAGATGAAATTATTGTGGGTTTTTTCTTTTTTGCAATATTTTTTATAAGATTCAAATCATTTATTTCAGGGGAGGCAATTTTATATGCTGGGCATTGTATATCTTCTAAAAAATTCAAAGCTGTATTATCAAATGGAGAAGCAAACCATGGTATATTTTTTTTATTCAATTCTTTTGAGAGTTTTTCTATCCATTTCCAAGGCGTATGAGCTTTATCATAAATTTCATATCTTGATTTGATGCCTCTCCATTTCTTTTCAGGAGCTATTAAAAAATCCTTATTTTTCGTATTTAATGAAATCGTGTTTGCAGTATATACTTGAAATTTTATGGCATCTACTTTTTGGGTAATAGCGTATTTTATTAATTCTTTAAGTTTTTTAAAACTTCCTTGATGATTGCCAGAAACTTCAACTATTATTTTTGTGTCCTTGAATTTATTTTTTATTAAATTGCTAAAAAAATTTTTTTTCATAAAAATACTATACTTATATATTAAAAATAAAATATGAAAAAAATATTATTCGCAAGATGTAATGTTAATGAGATTGTTGGAATGGGTCATATTAAGAGGTTAACTGAAGTATGTGATTTGTTGAAAAAAAATTATAAAATTATTTTTTTAATTGATAAAAAAAATCATATAACAGAAAAAATTAATAATTTTGAAAAAATTTATCTTTATAAAGATAAGGAAAAGTTTTCTCCTAAACTAGAAATTAAAAAAACAAAAACATTAATAAAAAAAATAAAACCAGATTTATTACTTATAGATGATTATAGGATTAATCATATAATTGAAAAAAAAATAAATAATTTTGTAAAATTGGTTATTTTAGATGATTTAGCAAATAGGAAACATTACTGTGATGTATTAATTGATTTTGGTTGGTATGGGACCAAAACTTACTCAAGATATAAAAATCTTTTAAATAGTAATTGCAAACTTTTATTAGGTCCTAAATATTTTCCATTAACTAGATTAAAATCTAAAAAAAAATTTATAAAAAAAAAATCAATAGAAATCACTTTATACTTTGGTGGTGGAAACTTTCCTGAAAATATTAGTGGCCTAATTAATAGAATTAACAAAGAATGTAGAAGAGTCTTCAATGATCGAAATTTTAATTTAAATCTTGTTGTTGGAAATTTTAATAAAAATTTTTCAAACTTTAATTTAAAAAAAAATATAATAATTCACAAACCAAATAAAAATTTAAATCAATTATTTGATCAGTCTGATATTTTTTTTTCGGCTGTTAACTCAGCAATTTATAAAATTGCCTCAATAAACAAATCTTCTAATACTTTTTTAATATTCTTAAATAAAAATCAATATCTTATTAAAAATTATTTAAATGATTTTGGATATAAATACTTTTTTAGTCTTAAAAATTGTAATTCAATACAGATCAACTCTTTTTTGAAAGAGTTAAAATCTAGGAAATTTGTTTCCTCAGATAATTCAAAATTAGTTATTGATAATCAAGGATCAAAAAGAATTTATGATTTTATTATGCAAGAATTTAATGATTCAGAAAAATTTAAATTAGTAGATGACAGTATGACCAAAAAATATTTGAAAATGAGAAATCAAATTAATAACAGAAAATTCAGTTTAAATTCAAAAAAAATTTTATTTAAAAATCATATTTACTGGTGGCATAATTCAATTAACATAACCAAATACTTTTATTTAAAGAACAATAAGATAATTTTTTATTTTTTTTTAGAAAAATTAAAAAAAACAAATAATATTGGTTTTATTACCTTGAAGAAAATTAATATAATTGACTTAATACCAGCTTATAATTATTTGATTTCTATGTCCAAAAATATAATTGGACATGTGAATAAAAAAAATAAATTATTTATTTATCTTAATAGACAATTCAATTTTAAAATAATAAAAAAAATTAAATCAAAAAACAGAGAGTTCTATCTTATGAAAAAATAATTTATTTCTTTTTTGTAATCTCTAATGCAATTATTTTAAAGCTTTTTAAGTTTGGTATTTTTTTCATATCAAATGAAAAATTAAAATTTTTTTCTATTTCTAAAATTAATCTTAGGTGATTTAAGGAATCCCACTGTTTTGAATTTTGCATAGATAGGCTTTGTATATTTTTTTTAGATTTTAGTTTTAAAACTTTTGTAAAAATTTTTTCTAATTTTATAATTTTATCTAATTTATTTGACATTTAATAAGTTTTTTTTTGACATTTTTAAAATTATTAATTCCAATAGAAAATTTTTGCAATTTATTATTTGTTTTTTTTATTATCCTTTTATTCACAAAATATTCCTTTGCTACTTTATTTTTTTCATTAAATTGAAAGTATAAAAATATTTTATTTTTTTTCTTTTGATTTATAAAATTTATAACATTATATAAAAAGTAGTCCTCAATTTCTCTACCAATGGCTCTACAACTAAATAAAAAATTAGAAATTTTTGCCTCCTTATCCTTTTTAAATTCAACAAATGCTAATCCAATAATTCCATAATCGCCATAAATATCTTTGGCTTCAACTTGAAATACAAAGTTATTTTTATTTTTAATAAAATTCTTAACATCTTGCTTACTCATTCTTAATGATGTTGAGTTAAATTGATTTACTTTTTGTGTTAATTGTGAAATTCGATCTAAATTATCGCTTGAGTTAATCTTAATCTTGAGAATTATTTTAAGTTCTTTTAAATACTGATCTAAATTATTTGTAGAATTTTTTTTATTTTCTCTTTTAAATTCTTGTTTATACATTTTTGTTTTTTTTGAATCTTCTTTTGTTTTTAAAGAGTCATTTAAAACAAAAAATTCATTAAATTTTTTTGAAAAATTTTTTTCTGGTATTAGTCTACATACATTTAAATCAGGTATTTTTCTATTAACTTCATTAATTTCGTAAACACTATCATCTAAAAATGCTGAGTGCTCAGGTAAAATATTAATTGTTTTAATTATATTATTTATGTTTTCTGACTTTCTTTTCCAATTTGATTTTATAACAACGAAATCATTCAAACTTAATATCATTTTATCTTTTGCAAATTTAAAAAAATTTTTAATGTCTGATTCATTATTTTTTGTACAAAGAGCTAAAATAATTCCTTTTTTTTTTAAATTTAATATTTCTTTTTGGAAATTTAAAAAATCAAAATTATTTTTTCTAAAATTTATATTTGAGAACCCGTCCTCACCTATTACTCCATTCCATAATGTGTTGTCAGCATCAAGTATTAAAAGCTTAAATGATTTTCCTAATTTTCCTAATAAATAATTTCTTATTTGCAGAGACATTAATTCTGTTCCATTAGAATTAAAAGGAAATAGGAATTCGTTCCAAAATTTTTTAGAATAGTTATTTTTGTTAATATTTTTAATTTGTTCGTGAATTTGAAATTTATTTAAGATAGATGATAAAAAATTAACCAGATTAGTTTGATTTTTATTCCTTTGAAAAGAAGTATTATTTAAGTTTATATAAGTTATTATTGAATTGTTATTAAATGATTGAATTATTTTAAAATCATCTTCTATTTTTTTTTTTATTACTGATTGATTTTTTTAGTTATTAAATGACTCTTGAAATAACCATCTACACTTAAAATAACAAATATATAATCTGGATTAATTTTTTTTTTATTTAAAAAAAATGACAGGTAGTCATCATAATTACTTATATGAAAATCTAAATTAATATTAAAACTTCTTAAATAATCTTTTAATTTTGCAATAATTGGTTCTACAGTAACATTTCTTACAATTAAAATCTTAATTTTTTTCATTTTCTAAAATTGCACAATAATTTATTGAAATTTTTTCTTTTTTCCATTTATCCTTTGGAATTTTTTCAGATGGTGAAATCAATTCTGATTTAATTTTTAATTTTGTTCTTTTTATTAGATTTCTAATTTGTTCAATGTTCTTAAAATGATATTTATGATCTAATTGAGCACAATTTGCACATGTCGAAATAAAAATTTTTGCGTCTTTAGTGATTATAGTTTTTACTTTTTTTAAAAACATAATTGGATTATTCACATGTTCAATTACTTCACCCATCACTACAAAATCAAATTTTTCTATTGGATTCAGATCAAAAAAATCAGATTTTTTGAATTCAATTTTATTCTTTTTCACTAAATTCCCTAAAATATTTTTTGTAAAATTCAGGGATTGTAGGCTTATATCACATATAACACCTTTGATATTTTTTTTTTCTATCAATTGTTTAGAAAGCAAACCATGTCCAGACCCTATTTCTAAAAAATTATTTATTTTTAAATATTTAATTTTTTTTTTATACCATTTAAAAATTTTAACATGACTGTTCCAATAAATTTGAGTAAGCATCAAAGCTATGATGTATTTTTTCATTTTTAAATTTGAATTGTATAATTTTAAATTACTTTTTTTTTCCTTTATTGATCTATATGTATTAAATTTTTTTAAATATAGCTGTTCTTGTAAAGTTTCTATGCAAAGATCGTTGTAAAATTTTGAAATATTCTTGATTGTAAATTTGTTCTTTTTACTAACGATTATTGTTTCAAATGCAATTTTTTCTAAATCTGACAAAGTTTCTTTATCATATTTTTTTAATTGATTAATAATTTTTTTTTTTTGGAGCAAATTACCTGCTGTTATTTCTTCTGTTATTTTAGATAAATTCTTAAATTTTTTCATTTGTTAATTAAAACTATAACCTGAATTTACTCTTATATTCTGACCAGTTATATTTCTTGATTTTTTTGAAATTAAAAAGTTAATGATATTTACAATATCATTAACTTTAACTAGTTTACCTAAAGAGCTATTTACTTTGAACATTTCTTTAGAAATTTCAGGAAATGAATTTGATAACTCATCCACTATACCAGGAGAGATCATATTTACTCTTATGCCTTCAGAGCCTAATTCTTCTGAAAGAACTTTAAAAAAACCAAGTAAAGAAAATTTTCCGATAATATATGATAACATTTTTTTTGGTGGTTTCGATGATAAGACTTCTGATCCTAATAGAACAATCGTTGGCTTACTTTCAATAATTAAATCTTTTATTGATTTTAAAATTTCATAAACTCCTATTGTTTGAATATTAATATTGTTAATTATTTCCTCTCTTTTTACGTCAAAAAAATTTTTAAAAATGAGTTTTTCAGAGGCCGTAGCTACAATGGCATCTATTTTGCAATTATTTTTTTCTAAAAACTTTTTAAGAGATGTCACATTATTAGTTTTTGTGAAATTGAATTTAAAAAATTTAAATTTTTTATTTTTTATTTTAGGTTTATTTTTATGATATATGAAAATGAATTTTTCATATTTATTGAGTGTTTTTTTTAATAACTCATCTATAATTTTTGATGATGCTCCAATTAATAAAATCGAACTAATTTTTTTAATTTTTTTTTTTGATTTTATATTATCAATTTTTTTCTTTAAATTTTTATTAATAAATGATTTAGATGCTTTTATAGTGGAAATTGATGAAAAAACTAATTCATCATATTGATTTTTAGCAACACTTTCTAAATTTATTAAACTACTACCCTTTGAAATTTTAAGTATTCTGGAATTAATTGTTATTTGGTCATTTTCATAGACTGGATTAACAAATTGTATATTGGTATCTAACCATACTGAGCCTGGTCCAGGTACATCATTTCCTATGATCGAAGATAAAAAAGAAGCAGATAATAAACCATACACAATAGGTTTTTTATATCCATATTGATTAGCTATTTTCATATTTGAATGAATTGGATTTTTGTCTTTAGTAATAGATTTAAATTTTGAGATTAATTTTTTTGAAATCTTTATTTTTTTTACATATTCCTTCATAATTAAGTCCACCTTATTATTGTACTACAATATATAAAACCAGCTCCTACGCTACTCATTAATATTAAATCATTTTTTTTAAGTTTTCTTGATTTTATTAACTTATCAAATGTAATTGGAACTGAAGCATCAGCTGTGTTTCCGTAATTTTCGACAGTAAATATTATCTTTTTTTTTGGTATATTCATTTTTTTTGCTAAAAAAAGAATTAAGTTTTTATTTGCTTGATGAAAAATAAAATAATCTATTTGACTTAATTTTTTTTTGGTCTTCTTCAAAACACTTAATATATTTGCAGGTTGATTGGTTACAACCTGTTTCCAAGTTTCAATACCACTCATATCATATAGATAACTATCTCTGTTCTTTGCATTATATAAATTTGCTGGTTGATTGCTACCTCCTCCAACCAATTTTACATCTTCATAAGCTGAAGGGTCTGTAAAGGTTTCATGACCCAAAATTCCAGATTTTGAATTTCGTACTTTTTTTATAATTAAAGCACCAGAGCCGTCACCAAAATACATGCTATTTTCAACGGAATTCCAATTTAAAAAAGCGGATTGAACTGCGGTTCCAACTATTAGAATTATTCTGTTTTCTTTTCGTGATGTTAACAGGCCCTCTGCAACCGAGAGACCAAGTTGAAAGCCTGAACAATTAGCAGATAAATCAAATACTCCACAATTTATTTTTAACATCTTGGCAAGTTTGCTTGCAAGACAAGGAAAAATATAATCTCCTGTAAAGTTACATGAGATAATGAAATCAATTTTTTCTTTGTTAATTTTTGCATTTTTGATTGCTTTTAATGAGGAGTTGTATGCTAAAGAAGATGAAGATTCTCCTTTATTTTTATCAACAAAATATCTGGTAGAAATACCAGTTTTGTCATAGATCCAGGTTTCTCTTTTTTTAGTTTTTTTTGAGATGTAAGCGTTAGAAATCTTTTTTGATGGAATTTCAGAACCAGAGCCTATTATTTTAAATGACATAAATTAGTTATTTAAGGAAAAATATCGCTGCACTAGGTAGATTTTTAGCTTTGATATTAATATTATCAAATAAAACTTTTTTTTCCAATTTTAATTTAGTTTTTTTAAAAATTTCATTATAATCTTTAAGTGATAAAATGCCTTGATCAGATAAATTATGAAAAAATTGATATTCTGGCATTAACGAATATTCTACATTTGTTTTTGAATCTTTAAAATTATTTTTTAAGAGTTCACAAATAACAAATTTAGAATTTGGATAATGTTTTTTTAGTTTTTTTAAAAATTTTATAATTTTTATTTTTGATTTTTCGGAAATCTCATGAATAATAAACCACATAAAAAAATAAATATTTTTCTCTTTTTTATTAATAAAACTATCTAATTTTTTTGACCATGCATTTAAATTACCAACATCACTTGTAAAAAACTTTGTTTTTTTTCTTCTTATAAACAATTTTTTGGTGTCATTGACTGAAATCTTTGAAAGGTCTATGCCGACAATTTTATCTATATTCAAAGAGGAGTCGGCAGTCTGTAGAAAAAAACCGTTACCACATCCTAAATCAACAACATTTATCTTTTCATTTTTTAACCTTAAATATGAAATTGCATTATAGAAATATCTTTTATGTGTAATTCCACTCCCCAAAATATTTTTTTTTCGATCAACTTTTGGTTTAAATTTATTTGAAAAGAACTTATCTAAATTTAAAAGATAATTATGATAAGAACATGGAACTAAAAATGTGTAATATCTTGTAAAAATATCATATCCGAGTTCAGTAAATTTATAAAAATTTTTCTTCTCATGCATATAATTAATATCTAAAAGATAATCTATTAAATTTTTAATTTTTTTATTTTTTTTTAAAATTTTATTTCTTTTGGATAAACCCTTGTTATTAAGTAAGTTTTCTAGGATATCATCATTTGATAAACTAAATATAATGCTACTTATATAAAATCCTCTTAGATTAGAAACGATTTTTTTTTTATAATACGTATCCATATTTATAGTGACATACCCAAATATAATTTTTGACCGGTAACAATATCTGATTTTTCATCAAGGAAAAAATTAATAACATGAAGTACTTCTTGTGGTTTTAAAGTTCGAGAAATATTTGTTTTTTCATAAGATTTAGACAAGATAAGATTGTTTAATTGTTTAAAGGTTTGCGAATTGAAGTACGTTATACCAATTGTATTACAAGTAATTTTTGTTTTTGAGAGCTCTTTCGAAAATATTGACAAAAATTTCTCAATAAATATTTTTGATGCAGCATATATTGATGTGCCATTTTCGTTTAATGCAGCAGCCATGGATGAAATATTTATTATCCTTCCTCTTTTTTTATTTTTTAAAAAGTATTTTGAAAAATTTTTGATTAAAATAGTTTGAGAAGCAATATTGACTGAGGTGACCTCATTTACTAAGTCTGAATCATATAATAATCCTGGATGCTGAACTGGTATAACAGATGCATTATTTATAAAGCTATAAATATTTTTATTTTTGTTTGTAATATAATTAAACCACTTATTTGTCTCATTTGTATTACTTAGATCTACCTGATAATAATCTTGAAAATTACATTTTAATTTTCTTCGTCCACATCCAATAATTTTATATTTATGGGATAGTTTTTTCGCTAAAATATAACCTAGTCCAGAACTAGAACCAGTTATTACTATTGCTTTTTTCAATTTAAACCAACTTCTTTAAGACCTTGATGAAATCTCCCAGAATTAAACTTTTTTTTCCTTTATTTTGTCTGTGAATATCATTCAATTTTATAGTAAACTTTTTTTTTTTAATATTTGAAATTTTAGTTTCTACTTTCATAAAAAAATTTACTATTGATATAGAGTCAAGTAATGCTCCATCACCCAATATTACAATTTTATCATTTATTTTTGCGCTTTTTGAAATTTCCTTTTCTTTTTGAAGTTCTTTTAATGAATTATAGGCAATTGTTTTTATATTCATGCTTTCTTATATACTATTTTTAAAAAATAAGTTAATTAATTTTTAAATTTACAAATCTATCTTTTAAATATTTTCTTCAAATAATTTAAATCTTCATTAGTGTTGATATCAACAGTCTCATATTTTTTATGTAAGTAAAAAGTTGTTTTTTTTGGTAATCCATTTATTTTTAAATTCTTACTTTTAAATATAAAAAATGATCCAGCATCAGAATAAAATTTAGTGAGATTTTGTGAATTTTTTTTTATAAAAATTTTGTTTTGATATTTAAGACGTTTAGATTTTATAATAAAATTTCTTAGAGGGTTAGCTTCAACTTCTTTAACACCTACTATCAAATCAAAATTTAAACTTTTGAGTTTTTTATAGGCTTTTTTTAGGGTATTTGAGGAAATATTTGCTGCGGTTGGATAGAGACAACAAACATACTCATAATCAAATAATTTATGTTTTTTAATAAAACTTAATAAAACTTCTCTTAATCCAACTTTATTATGAGATAATTTTTTAGATCTTAAAGATGGAACCTTAGCGCCACTCTTTTTAGCTTCTAAAGCAATTTTTTTACTATCAGTAGAGACATATATTTCATTAAATAAATTTGATTTAATTGCTGTCTGTATGGAGTACGAAATAATTGGTTTGCCAAATAATTTTAAAATATTTTTATTTTTTATTCTTTGGCTGCCACCCCTTGCAGGCAAAATACAAATTATATTTTTTTTTTTATTATACATCAGCTAATTACTGGATATTTTCTCATCATATACTCTTTGCTTAAAAGATCTGTAAATCTAAATTGAATAGAGAATCTAATTTTATTAGAAATATTTTTACCACTTCTATGAACCAAAAACTCAGAAAAAATTAAAGCCTCACCTAGCTTTACATTTGTTTGTAAAAAATTAAATTTTTTTGTATTTTTAATTAAATTTGACCTTTTTTTTGTAGGATATATTCTTTTTTTTATGTGTGTTCCTGGACATACTTGCAAACAACCATTTTTATCTGATGTATTTTGCAAGGGTATCCAAACCACTATGGAATTCTTTGAATGCTTATTATACGGAAAGTCTTGATGAACATCAAAGAATGAGTATTTTTGATCTTTGGGAAAATCAACTCTAGTTAATGGTCTTGTTCCGTGATGTGGGAATTTTAATCCAAAAGTTTTCATTTTTTTTAAAATTTTCTGGCTACTCGCTAATTCAAAAACATCAGGATCTAAATGAAGTAAATCAAATACTGCTACGAAAACATCTCTTTTTTTTTTATCTTTTTCTAATTTAATTAAATCTTTATCATTTTTTATTTTTAAACCATAAGTTTCATGAGAGATATTATTAATTAAGTTTATCCATTTTTGTCTAATTTTTTTTAACTTTTTTTTATTTCCAATTTTAATTACACAGAAACCTTTTTCTAAAAACTTTTTTTTATCTAATTTATTTATCATTACTTAACTCTTTATATAATTCTAAAAATTTTGATAAGTTTTTAGAGTTATTAGATGTAATTTCATTAATTATTTCAGAATAATCTATATCTGATTTATGATAAATATCATTATTTGTATCATTTAAAAACTTTTTTAGATCATCAAAATCATTTACTTTATAAAAAATATTTTTCTTGTTTAAGTAGTTATCATCAATAGTTCTGTCATGGAAATCATCAATTGATTTGATATAAATAATTTTTTTCTTTTTTAATAATGCTTCTACAAAAATAGAGCTATTCATGTTAAATATAATTACATCACACCAGTCTATTACTTGTGTTGTAGAAAATTCATCCGATTGAAAGGATGAGCACTTTTCCGGTAAATTATCTTTAGGTTTGTTTCTTTCCAAAATATCAATATTTTCATAACTATTGAGTTTATTAATAATAATTTTAAATGCTTCATAATTTCTTTGAGTTTTATTTGAAAAGGCTGCGATTTTTATTGTTTTATGATTCATACTTTTTTCTATAGGAGGATTAATTTTTTCTAAAACTTTTAACCATTCAAGGTTATATCTTGGCATGCCTAAAAAATAATTTTTATAATTATCTTTTTTAAAATCATAACCTGGTAGCTTATTAGAAATTATATTGATATTTGATAAATCAGCACTGAACAGGTTAAATTTTTTTTGATTATAAATATGCCCAAACCAACTTGGGAAAAAAATAATTAAAGGAATATTTGCTTTTATAGCAATTTCTTTTAACAAAACTTGTTTCGTTTTTAATAAAGTATCATCAATTGTTATAGATAAAATATTATTTTTTTTTACAAATTTGAAAATTTTTTCTTTATTAATAAAATTTAATTTTTTCGCAATAAATGTCCAAAAATTCCTCTTACAAATTATATTTTTGGGCAATAAAGAAACTAACTTAATTAATTTATATAAAATCGTGTCTTTTAAAGACAGAGGAACAATTTGTTTGTAAGTAATATTTTTATTTTTAGTTAAAAAATTAACAAGCCTATCATTTTCATAAGATTTAACAGGATGGGTACCACATACAAAAACTTTATCCCCGTTGCTTGCTATTTTATGGATAACTGGAGCTAAATTGTCAAGATTTGTATAATGTTCGATTATAAACAAGTGCATTTATTTTTTTAATAAATTTAATGTTTTATAAAGGTTCATTAAACTATTAACACTTGGTATCAAGTCATTTTGTTTTTTCAGACTCACATACCTTACAATATGTTTACTTGAATTTAATAATCCTGGTTTAAATTTACTTGCTTTGTTTTCATCTAATATTAATTTTATTTTTCCTTTTTTCTCTAAATAGAGTTTTTCTAACGTCACAGTTTTAAGTTTTAATGATTTAAAATTTAGATTCATATTAATTGGTTTTCTTCCAAAATAATCGATATCAATTTTAATGTTATTTCTATTTTTTAATTGATATAAATTATCAAATTTTTTTAGATCAAATTTTTTTATATTAAATAACCACATTACAATGTCTATCCAATGTGATGTTAAATGATATTTTATATTTCCAATAATTTTTTTTGTGTGTCTTCTAATTAACTTTTGTTCATTTTAACTTATTTGCATATCAAAGCTACGTAATTTATTTTTTCTTAAAAATTTCTTTATAAAATCAAATATAAAGTAAGATCTTCTATTATACAAAACGAACAATTTTTTTTTATATAATTTTGTGGCTTTGATGATTTTAACTAATTTATTTTCTGATAAACAAACCGGCTTTTCTGAAAAAATAAATTTTGATTTAGATAATTTAATTATTTTAATAATTTCTTTATCTATTAAATACCATGGTAGCATTACCATTATAAAATCATAATTTTCAGATTTTAAAATTTTATCTAAGCTTCTATAAATTTTGTCTATATTATATTTTTGTTTTAACAGTTCATAGTTTTGTTGTTTTCTAACTAAAATCGCTGATATTTTTATATTTAAAAATCGAAATGTATCTGCATAATTTTGTGCATGACTTCCAAATCCTAAAAAAATGCAATTAAGATGCTTAGCTGGTCTCATCTAAATTTTAAAATTTAAATTTTATATATTTTATTCCACTCTTGGAAAAATTCATCACCATTAAGATCGCCCTTAACATCACATGTCTTGCAAGGGTCAATATTTCTATTTTTTTTCATCAAATTTGTCCTAATGTTGTTAAACTCATCAGAATACCATACTTCTGTTATACTTTGATTTTTAGCATTTCCCACAATCTTTTTTTTATTCCAATCATTTGAGCAGATTTGATAATCGCCATTATAATTTACAAAAATTTTAAATAGAGGATAATTACACTTTCTTGACAACGGAAATATGGTTTCTTTTCTTATTCCTATTTGTTTAAGATTTACTGCCCCGCCTCTATTGTTAAGCACCAAACCGAACTCATTTTTTTTTCCTTTATTTCTTTCTCTAATAAAAAATATATCAGGATCAATATTAAGATTACTTCTTATTTTTTTAAATTTTTCCGTAGTTTTATTACTTGTATATATGCTTACTCTTAAATGATCTAATCCCGCTTCATATAATTTTTTGATTATTTCTTCATCTAAATAATCTCCATTTGAAACTATATCTATAGTGCATTTTGGTATTATATCTTTTGTTTTTTTAATAATACCAAAAATATCAGAGTGCATCATGGGTTCGCTATAACCTGAAAATGCAATTCTACCTGAATATTCCCATGTATTAGCGAGTTCTTTGATAATTTTTAAATATAGAGATTCATCAAATTGTTCATTTAAATTTGGCCATTTTTTTTCATCAACTCTTGGGCAAAAAGCACATCGTCTACTGCATGAGCCATGGAGATCAAATTCAACTATACCCGGAGGTGGGCCTTTAAAACTTAATTTGTTATCAATATCATTTAAATAACTTTTATTAAATTTTTTTATACGAGGGACATTGGGATCCATAAATTACAACAATAAGAATTAGAATATAATGAATGTTTTAAAATGAATGTAAAGTATATATTTGCTAATATAATTAATTACAAATCCATAAAATTTTTTTCAGTGCATAAATCAAGCCAATTGAGCTATTAGTACTGGTCAGCTGCACGCATTACTGCGCTTCCACATCCAGCCTATCAACG
>MDSZ01084655.1_pt1 | contig 22258 bp, 26 predicted proteins | sample 811201 | NCBI WGS metagenome assembly MDSZ01 (sample SAMN05326647, study PRJNA326480) | marine metagenome | isolation source: seawater | place: Indian Ocean: North | collected 2010 | reverse complement strand
TGCTTTCTCGTCGTCGATAATGGGACGCATGAGACTATTGAATTGTCCCTTGAGTCTAAAGTTCCTACCGTCAAGTGCGATAGCAGCAATCTGTGTAGGCTGACACCTATGCGGATTGCGTCCACCAGTTTCAAAGTCAAATACAATAATGTCACGATTCATTAATAAGCTCCTTAATATGCATTAATTTATCCAATAAGTTCAACCCTAAAAGATCAAACTTAACATGTCCTAGTGCTTCTAGGTCGTTCATTTCTAGTCCCGCGATCTTTTCATCACCACTCTTTGGGTTTACCATAGGACAAACTCTAAATAGTGGTTCAGCGGATATAACAACACCAGCAGCGTGTTTACCCTGTGTTTTAAATGTACCTTCAATATCAATAGCTTGTTGGAAGTATTCTGCAAAATCACCTTCAAGACTTCCATTATCATTTAGGTGACAATAGTCCATCAGGTCGTCGGAACGATTAATTAGTGCCCAACGAATAATAGAGCGGTCTTCTTCGTCCATCTCTGCAAGTTGGTCAGAGATAGCAGCTTCGTCTGGAATGTACTTTGTGATCTCGTTCATTTCGGCAAAGCCACAGGCATCGTTTACACGAAGCACCTCTTTCATCGCACTTCGCCCTTGCAGTCTACCAAATGTAAGCATTTGACTAACATTATCAGACCCGTACTTTTCCTTTAGTCTAGTAATTATTTCATCTCGCTTCTTACCCGGAACATCCATGTCAACATCGGGCAAAGAGATGTGATCTTCTGTGTTACGACCCTCATTGTAGAATCGTTCAAACAACAGATCGAACTCAATGGGGTCAATCTCTGTGATACCAACTAGGTAAGAGATTAGGCAACCAGCAGCAGATCCACGACCCGGACCCACCATCCAACCCTGCTCCCGACACCAATTTAAAATATCCCAGACGATTAGGAAGTAACCGAACAGATCTGCTTTTTCAATAACCGAAAACTCTTTATTGAATCTGTCACCGTACACCTTACGCTGCTCTTCGCTTTGAATTTTGTCATTGAGTAGTTTCATCCAACCCTGCCTAGCAAGATGACGTAGATAGTCACCTTCACTAGAAAATTTACTTGGGATATCAAATCTGGGCAGCATCGGTTTGCTGAGAATATTATAGTTTTCTACCTTTTTAAATATAGAATCGAAATCATCCATACGTGGGTCATCAACAATTAGTTTAGCAGACTCTGACTTATCTTTAATATAGAACTCACTAGATTCAAAGTATGGAGCTAATTCTTCGGGTGGTCCGTTCTTTTTAACTTTATGAAAGGTCGTTTTTAGTTTTCCACAAAGCACAATTCTATGTAAATCTGCTTGGTCTTTATTTACGTAATTGCTTTTTGTAAAAGCCTCAGACCAGATGTAAAAATCATCACCGGAAACCGGAGACAAAGCCTCAGACTTTGCAATACAGATCAGATTGCCTTGTCTCGCTAATTTTATAATCGTTCCCCTGTCCTCATTACCATCTGCATCAATTGTAGAGACAATCTCGATGAGGTTCAACCACCCCGCATGGTTTTTGGCAAAAAGAGTAAAGCCATCGAAAGAACAGCCAATGATAGGTTTAATATCATTGTTGATGCAGGCTTTATAGAAAGATACAGCACCGCTGATTGTTTTATAGTCAGCAATACCACATGCAGGGTAAGAGTTTTGCTTGCATTTTTTAGCAAGCTCATTTGGCTTTGAAAAGCCGTATTGTAGTGAATAGTGAGTATAGTTCAGTAGTGGAAACCAATTCATAGCCGTCTTTCAATATTAGTTAGTCAATGTAAAACGCAAAGGGAAGTTGAAGGCATATAATACGCCAAATCCGTTGAATTGCGTCTACCCTATTATAGTCTACGGAAGACTATTTTGCAAGGGGTTTTTGTGAATTATGCCAAACTTTTAAAATTCGTAGCCAAACCTCGTTATGTCTTTTTCGTATCTTATCCTAACGATCTCTTTTGTCTCATCGTCATAATAGTGGGAGTAGTGCAGGTGATTTGATTTGTTTTTTACTGTAAGTTTTATGTCTAGATATTGTTCTAGGTCACATATTTGTTCAAAACGGAACCACTTTACACCTCCGGGGTGAGATTCGTCAACCCAAAAGTCATAACTATTTAAGGATGTGTCTTTGTTATCTTTTATAAAATTATGAAATCCTTTCGTTATAATTTCAATATTTAACTTTCTAGCCCACTCATAAGCCCAACATTTTTCATGATCCTCTAGTCTTACAGATTCTGGATCTCGAATTATATCTGAGGTTCTTTTGAAGTAGAAACAAAAAAGAGAAACCAGTCTATCCCAAGGATTTCTTGAGACGGCAATTAATTCATAATCAGAAAATTCATCAAAGTCTTTTAGGATTTTACTACTGACATGCCAATCTTTCGACACCTCAATATATTTCCAATTCTCATCAGATTCAATTAGTGCGTCATTAATGGACGTAGAGGCGGTTTTAGGAATACGAACCAAAATCATTTTTCTTTTTCTATTAACCAACATAATATGACAGTAGTACCTTTCTTAACTGCTTATGCATATCAATGTTTCCATACCAATTTTTAGAAGAAAGATTGTGTCTACTCACTCGATAAAAAATAACAATGTCTGATAAATTTCTAATCTTCACACCTTTTACTGCATTGATACCGTAAAAAATTACGTCCCCATAGACATTTCTTCTTAAACCTAGTTCGTCTTGGATTTTTTTTATTAAATCAATATTAAAATCATCTACTATGGAGCGTCTTATCATTGTTGAGGGATTGTTTATGACCCAATCGCTTGATAGGATATAGTCGTTGACATTATAAGGATGCGAAGTTAATGGGTCGATTATTGGAAGTCGCATATCAGTGAAGGGTAGTGAACGGTCAACAAATAGCTGCATTTGTCCCCCTAATATTCCCACATCTTCATTTCTATTTAAAAAATTAACTTGTTCTTCTAATCTTGTTGGGAACATTATGTCATCACCATCCATAGATGCGACAAGTTCACAGTCTTCGTCTAGGAAGTTTCTAACAAATAGTCTAGCTCGGTCACAACCTAGATTCTCATTAGTTGTAACAGTTTTGATGTTTGAATCTTTAATAGAATTGATAAAGTCGATTGTCTCTTTGTTTGTGCTACAATCGTTTACAATAAAAAGTTTCCAATCTTTATATGTTTGATTTCTGATGCTTTCAATCGCTTCTTCTAGCCACGGCACATCGGTGTTATAAACTGGCATGGATATGTTTACAAACATAACACTTTTCTCCACTTTTCTTCAAAACGTTCTATAGAAAATTCTTCTCTAATGTAATCTTTATTCTTCGCTTCTTTTACTTCATGTTCGCAGAGCCTTATTGCCTTGGCCCACTCAGAAGGGTGAGATTTGTATTTCAAAGTAAAGTCAGCAAACCTACCTATCCCAAGTGCGTGGGAAACTGTTGGGATACCGTGTGCAATACTTTCTGCCACTGATAAGCCAAAAGATTCATCAAAAGAAGTAGACAGAGATAGAGAACAAGTTTCTAATAAGTCATCCATGTTGTCTAGATGGCCGTAGTAAAAAACATTTTTGTTTCCATTAGACAATATTCGGTTGTTAACAGCTTCGACCGTTTTTTTACTGTGAAAACTTTCGTCCCAACTACCAGCTATATGAAAATTAAAATCCGGTAGATAGCGAATAATATCAGCGAGAACCGAAACCCCTTTATAATGTTCTAACCTGTGGTGCCACAGTATATTTTTTGGAACTGGATTTCTTTCTAGTTTTTCATTAAAAGAAACCGGTGGTGGTATACATATAGAATCGTAATGTTTTGCTACAATGTCATCTACAAAAATACTGATGTCTGGTTTAAAAACGTCTAGTAGTAGATCGTGTAATTTGTTGTGTCTAAATCCTGAATGGGATATGTAAATGATTTTCTTTTTAAGGGGGTTGTCTCTTATAAAGGATGGTAAATTATCTGGTAGATAGTAGGCCCAGTAAATAATTGTATCTGATTTAACATAAAGCTCTTCCATTTCTTCTTTGGAATAACCTTGTTTCATCCCTGTTTCAAGATGGTGATAGTTGGGAAAATCTATAATTGGGACTATCCCTGAAATATCGTCACCAAAACATTGTGCAAAAAATTTCATCCAAGTTAAGGCACCGCCCGGAGCTATCTCACCTTGAATCAGACCTATTCTGTTTTCTTTAAACGTATTCGTCTTTATGTTTAGCTTACTTTCTTTCCACTCAAGATTGGAATAGTTATAAGAACTGTCGTACCTGTGCTGTTCTATTGGGCAAAAATCACCCAGCAGTATTGACGATAAGATAGCTTTTCTAGCTTTTAAACTTTTGCTTAAAGAATTTACATGGATAAAGTGTGCCTTAGATGAATGATACCAAAAACCGTCACCAGAAACATATGAACAATTCCATTTAAAATCTAGTCTATGAAGTTTTTCTTTTGGCAACTTGAGTGTCAAATAATTCTGATCAAAACACCAGTGCTTAGGATAAATATTCTTTGGTTGTTGATAATAGTCTGAGCAGCACTTTGGAATCACAAGCACTCCCCCGTTAATCATACTATTTGGAAATAGTGTTTTACCATTGTTTAAATACTTCTCGTTTAAATCCTCTTCATTTAACTGTCTAATTATTAAGTCTTGTTGTATTTCAATCCATCTTGTTTCATTTTTTAATTGCCATATTTCATATTCATCGTATGCAGATATTTTGTCATCAGGGGTTGCATCAAATATATTATCAGCACTTGGAGAAACGATAACGTCACAGTCTAAGTATAGTGTTTTATCATATTTTGATGTTACTTGGTGTAGTCGATACTTATTAGCCATAGGCCAGCCTGAATGTTGATCTCCAGTTAGCTCTATGTAGTCTGCACCGCATTTTTCGGCATAAGATTTGATTGAATCGCGTGTAATGTTTAGAAGTTCTACAGCTAGATCATTAGCTGGAATCACGCAGATGGCTAAGTGACTTTTCTGCTTAGGTAGCTCATCATAAAAATTAACTACATCAACAAGGTCTTCATCTTTTGATTTATGAATAACCCTTGCTTGCTTAAATATTGTATTGTAATACTCTTCTCTTTCTGGCGGTGTGAGATTTTGACACCACTGCCAGTTAGGAGGGATGGCGGTCATTTCTTTTTTAAGAAGATCGCACCACCCCGCCTTTGGGCATTGGCATTTGGAGAAGTCCTTTTCTACCACTTACGGCAACTCCAATATCGTGCTTTGTAACGAGGGCCGGGATTATCGCAGTTGTGTCTAGCTCGGAACGACTTGCGACGAGCAGGATCAGATTTTTTGATCTTCATGTTAGGGTCGCCAAAATTGACCTTTACAACATTACCCTTGTCGTTTTTAACATATACACTAAACTTCTTCGGTCCCTTTGGGGTTCTGAATGGTTTACCAAGCTGAACCTTGCGACCTTGGTATTCCGCAGCACGAGCAGGAACAAGGACGCGACCGTTTTTACGATAGATTCCTTTACGCTCGTATTCGTAAATCTCTCCTGTTTTTGGGTCTTGGTACTTGAAACCTGCTTCCGCCTCTTCTGCTTTAGATTTTCTAGGATGACCCTTTGGCAACAAATCGTTATCTGTCGTGTAGTTTGGATTGGAAGGTCTTCCACTTCTTAGCAGCTTGAGGAAAGCATTTACACGAGCAATAGCCCAGCCATGACGACTCATTTTTGGAGCGTGACTTGTTGAATAAGCACCAGCACCGCGACGATAGACAGCTTTAAGCATACCAAGAGTTGCTTTTGAACCTTTACCCTTAGCATTGTGCTCTTTAACTTTATTTTGTAGTTGTGCAGTCACTTCTTTGCTAAAAGTAATTTTACTCTTGCCGTCTTTGGCACTATCTGGCTTATTCTTTTTGGAGCCTTTCTTTTGATCTTTCTTGGGTGCAGGAGTTCTACGAGGATCTTTTGGTCCGGGCTTATCAGACTGTGCCCTTTTAAGTTGCTCTTGTGTAGGTCTGCCTTCTTTTTCTGTGCGAGCGGGTTTATAGTTCTTACCTTCTCGCTCTTTTTTTCTACGAATGTTTTCCCAGAGTCCCGGCCTTGCTTCCGAAACATCCCACTCTTCGGTTTGCTCTCCCCACTCAACATCATCAACATACTCTGCTTCTGTGGGGCAGTACCAATTATCTTCTGTTAGATCCTCAGTAAAGCCATATTCTTCAAAATTAATTTGAAAGTCAGCAGCTTCAATGTAACTCATTCCCTCGCAGGCTTTACTCATGCAGACTGCTGTTCTTTGTTTTTGATCTGGATATTCTCTATGAATTTTTGGATCACTCATACATCGAGCAATAAACTCTCCGGGTTTTTCACCTTCTCTTTTTTCTGGTAAAGGCATTTTTATCTCCTATAAGGTTTTAATTCAGGGAATAATTTGTATCTAATATCTTGCCAAATAGCACCACTAATTACCATAGATGCTTCGTTATCTGATGGATAATGCACACCTTGCAAACAACGTGCAAGTCCAGCTAAACTTATCTTTTGAAAAAACTCTGATGAGTATTGTGGATACATATCTGAAAATAGATAAGCACCCATAGCGGCATATGCGGTATGTCCAGAAGGATAAGCTGGTGTGTGGTGTGTTTTTGTTCTAGTAACTTTTATATCGTAACCTAAAAGGTCTGCTAGTTGTTTTGGCCTAGCTCTATTGAACTGATGTTTTAAATTTAAAATAATTGGCTTGGTGATGTTCCATATCTTTTTAAATTCTTTTCTGGGTATGGGTTGTCCAATCTTGTCAAATATGGGTTTGTATAAATCCAAAGGCTCTACATCAACTAAGTGTATCAAACTTTTATCACCCAACATGAGATTGTTGGTAATTTTCTCTAAATACTCCAACTCTTCTTTTGTTTCTTGGGAAGTGTTTTTTGGCGGGTTTGGTAAAACGCCCTTCCAATCAATAGTTATGTTTTTGGATACTTTCCAAGTTCTGGTCTTTTCTGTATACTTAACAGACTCTAGTCTATTAGATAAAGAATCGTCTATGTCTGATAATCTCATGATACATCTTTAAGAATATTTTTAGAATCTTCTTTGACTATGTAATGTGGACGACCATCAGTCGCCGTATAACGTGTACGCTTTTCCATATTTAAGTGGTCAAAAATAGTCCAAGATAAATCTTCTGGAGTAGTTCTACCATCTTCAAAATCATCAGCATTTGCATTTGTTTGACCAATAGTCCTACCCATTTCATAACTACCACAGCTAATCATAAGTGGGGCAAGTTTACCAAAATGATCTCTACCTTGGTTTGCATTTACTTTTGGTGTGCGTCCAAACTCAGAAGTCACAACAAGCATAACTCTTTCGTACATACCCCTTGCTTCCAGTGTGTCCATAATTTTAGCTAAGTATGTGTCTAGTACAACCTGTGTGTTAGATAACGATGCTCCAATATTCTGATGCATATCCCAACCGCCAAGGTTAAGTGTTACAAACTTCGACCCAGCCTGCAAAAGCCTGATTGCGGTTAAAGCGTCTGAGCCAAAAGAGTGCTCCTTGAACGAGTTGTAGTCTTTATCTTCTTCTACTCTAAACGATTTGGAGGCATTACCCAGAATAATGTCTACGGATTGCTCACGGAGTGCAGACCAGTCTTTAGCCAATTGTTGTTCTCTGGCTTTAAAACCTTTGTCAATTACGTTTAGTGCAAATAATCTTTTTTTGAACGCATCACTACTGCCAAGAAGTTGCAGATCTTTACGCCCCTCCTTGGTAGCATCAAACCCCATATACTTACCGCCAAGCCAAGCAGCATCATCGTGAGCGAACCCACCAATCTTGACGTAGTGTGGTAAACCATCCTCTGTGTTTGGACCATGATACCTACTCATCATACTCCCATGACTAGGCCACTTGGAGCTTGTTCCAGCACCAAAGTTTGCTTCACCAGTAACCACCCAGTGTACAGAAGATGCGTGATTCTGATCTCTATGACCAAACGCTCTAGGAATTACAATCTTATTTGTACGCTTGGATAATTCTTTAAACAATCCGCCAAGCTCGATGCCGGTAACATTTGTTTTAGTATGACCCGTTACAGATCGCCTGTCAGCAGGAGCAAGTGGTATAGGATTAAAAGTCTCAATATGAGATGCCCCACCGTTAAGAAAAACGAAAAGGACGGCAGTTTCGTCACTATTTTTTGAATCTGCATAACTAGCTTCTACATTACCTACTACGAATGTTGCGGCACCAAGTTTGACAAAATCTCTTCTTTTCATATTATGTTTCCCAAGTTTCTATATCTGATGATGGATTTGGCATCATCTGAATTGGTACTGGAACCTGTTTAATGACAACTGGAACATGTCTCTTATACTCCCAAATCGTATACAAGAGAAAACCAAACGAAGCAGCAACAAAAAAACCTAACATAAAATCTTTCACCCCGCTCACGATATCACCCCCTTTTAGCCCGGAGCTTCGTAGAAGCCTATATTGAACCCCGGACGGGTTAACTTTTTGACTGTTTCCTGCATACCATGTTCCTTCAAGTGCTTCTCTGTTATTATACACATATTTTCCGTCTCACCTTCAAACTTATTTTTACAAAAATGACATAGATATTTACATCTAAAGTCTGTTCTCGTAGGATCTAGTACAGATGGATTATTATTCTGTCTGATTTCTTCTACCCGCTTTTTGAGCATACCTAGAAACCTATCCTCATCCTCCTTGGTAAAACAGAAGCTATAGGGTGTAGGATCTGGTTCCCCTTCAGTATCTTTATAGAAGAAAATACTCATAATTCTATTGGGAAAATCAGGGAACATTTTAGACATAGCGTAAAAATACAGCAATAACTGTGGGTCATTCATCATTTTTTCGTAGGTTTTTTCTTCACCGCTCGCCCAATTCAGGCGGCGACCGCTTTTCCAGTCAACCACCTCGATTGTGTCTTCATTTACAAGGGTAACGAGGTCAATTGTGCCCTTAATAGCTAATTGACCCTTCTGAGTATTACCGTTTGCATCTACAAAATCAAATTTAGCCCAGTCCTCTTCAATTGGCAGGTCGAAATGGGGCTCTGGGTAGTATACATTTCTAAGTCTAGGGTCAAATTGACCATTGTTGTGAGTTAAAAAAGTATAAACTGTGTCGCTGACTTCTTTACGTTCTTTACGATAAAACTTATGTACAGATGTTTCGCCGTAATCTTTGATGGATCTAGCGATCAATTCGTCTACAAAGGCGTCAGTGTAGAGATCATCCTTGCTAACTCTGACTTTTCCACACTTATCATCTTCGATTTCTAGCCATTTTCTACGAGGATTGTCCTGCTGAAACTTTTTAAGTCCAGCAAGAATCTCCATGACCTTGTGGGCCATAGTTCCCATGTCTGCTCTTTTACCACTAGCACTTTGCCAACCTAGAACGTAGGTCAGAAAATATTGCATCTGGCAAAATTCATAATTGTTGTAGGAAGAACTTCTCACATAGGTTACTAACATCTTATTCCTTTAGTTTACGGTAAAATTCTGTAACCTTCACCATCAGAACGTCGATGCTTTCAATTTTATTGTCAATATAATCTGTGAAGGGGTAGTCATCCAGAGCTACTTCGCTCGAATGGTTATCCTCGTGAACCTTGCGTGTTAGTCGCACAACCTTGCCACCGGCTTGTTCAATAGCTTTCGCCTCGTTGGGGAAGCGAACGTCTGCAATAATTGCCAGTTCTGATTGTTCCTGTTGTATTTTCTTGATGCAAGCATTGACCCAGATTGGTTCGTACATTTTACGCATGATATCTGTGCCAAGATACTGCATGAATTCACGGGCGGTCATTGGGCCAGTGTTATCGACCAGTAGACTCCAAACCGGCATATTTTCCCATACCAAATGTTCCTGTATCTGATTCTTCTGTTCATCTGTCCCCCAAACGCACTCATAGGGAATATCAAAAAGTTTAATACAAATCCACTTAAGATGATCTGCAAAACTATACAATTTTACAAAAGGCCACATGTTATAATCTGCCCACTCTGCAAATTGTTCGTCTTGCCGTGTAATATCGAACTCGCCCCAACCGCTTCCATCCGTAGAATCAATCATTAGTTGTCCTTCGCCACCAATACTCCACTCTTTTATGAATCCCTCTTTTTTGAGAATAATCCCATGAAGTATATTGGCAGTTGTATTTTTACCGGCTTGTTTTCGTCCCGAAATTCCTACGATCATTAATAGTACCCTCTTAAATCTTTTAGAATGTTTTGTTCTATAGTCTCATGAAGCATACCCCCTAAATCTTTCGTATGCATTTTGGGGAATACCAACTTAAATAATCTTCCTAACTCTCTTTTGATTTTAATCTTGGACTCTCGACCCGCTTGGTCGTTGTCGGTGAGGACAACAAGTCTGGTAGCACCACTATTTAGTAATAGCTTACGCTGTTGTGATGATATGTCTTTGCCAAATAGTCCGACCGCATTTTTTACCCCGCACTCCCAAAGTCTCCAAACGTCACCCTGACCTTCTACTAGGAACAAAGTATTTAGATGAACCATTGAGGTGGTGGCGTTGTGGTAGTTGTAGAGGTAGTCTGACTTTCTGATTCCCTTAGAGAATATGTATTTAGGCTGGATGAAATCACGGGTTGCTCTCCCGATGTATCCAACATATTTTCCGTCAACGCCCCAGATGGGTATAATAGCCCTGTGTCGAAGAACTCCCCTTGTGTCATTTGGTGTTTGTTGAACTCCAAAAAATCGCAGCGTTTCCGGTTCGTATCCTCTAGCAATGAAATACGGTGAAGGGCACGACTCAGTTTTTGGTCTTGATAAATGCTCCACTTCACATGGGCTTCTATCTGCTCCTCTAGATCCTTTGATTTGGCGTACAAGCTCGCTGAAATCATTATCACGCTTAGGATTATTAGTATTAATGCCGTTATCATTTTTAGATGCTCCATTTACATCGTACAATTTACAAACATATTTGAGTGCATCAGAAAATGAGTCTGTTTGCAGGCAACCCTTGATGAATCCCCAAATATTACAACTATAGTGATCGTGACACCCACGAGTCCAGCAACGCCACACTTGTTTGTCTAGCGAGATCGACAATCCTTGTGGGTTATCACTACCCTCATGGATAGGACACTTCATAAAAATATTATCAGCGTCTTGAGTATATTCTAAATCAAAACTATCCAATAACTTATAAATGTCTTGGAAGATAATGTCGCGTACTTTGTTCAAGTCTAATGTTGTGCTTTGACGTACAGCCTTGCCACACATGTGCAATTACTCCCACAGTATTTACAGTTGCTTCTAGTATCATTATAGTATTCAGGAAGCTCTTTTGCAAGCTCAAAACCGAAATTTTCTAGGTTTTTACAAGACATACATCGACCATCTGGACGAACCCAAGCATAAGAGATCACTTCTTTGCAATCTCCTAAATACTTTAATCTTTCTTCTGTTAATCTTTTTCCGACACCTTGTCCTCGATAGTCTGGATGTACAACGATACATCGTAGAATACAATCTCCTACTGCTGCCCATCCTACTACTTTGTCACCATCAAGTGCTATCCATGCACACTCGATTTCTTCTAGATGGTTTTTAAAATAACCAACAGCAAACGCTTCGTCTACAAGCTCAACTGCGTCGAACATTTGTTTATAGCCAAACAGCGGGCTGGGTATCGCTGCGTATGTAATCATTAGACACTCTGATCGTTATGAGTACGATTAACACGAACAAAACGTGCCGTTTTACTAAAGTCCTTTAATGAAGTAGCTCCCGTATAAGCACAAGCACTACGAACACCACCGCAAATATCTCGAACCACTCCATCTACTTTCCCCTTGTATGGAACTTTTTTGACTCTACCTTCGCTGGTAGCGTAATCATTCATACCATCGTTGTGTTTGTTTTGAGCTTTCTCTGAGGACATACCATAGAAAAGTAAATTTTTCTTTTTTTCTGATATGTCATATTCCCACTCGCCTTCGCACTCATCTGCTCCTGCCAGCATACCGCCCAGCATCACAAAGTCTGCTCCAGCAGCATAGGCTTTAGCTACATCGCCAGCAGTCCTACAGCCACCATCTGCACAAATGAGACCCAGTTTACCGGCATCAGACCTTAAACCGTGAGCTACGTGGGCACACTCTGCGATAGCTGAAAGCTGTGGGTATCCAACACCCGTTTTTAGGCGGGTCGTACATGCAGAACCGGGACCAATCCCAATCTTTACAATGTCAACTTCTCCATGTAGGATAAGTTCTGACACCATCTCTGGTGTGCAAACATTGCCCGCCATAATAATTGAATTGGGAAATTCTAATCTGATTTTGCCGCAGTAGTCAACAAACCTCTCTGTGTAACCATTAGCAATATCAATACAGATATTAGGTTGAATAGATGAATTATCTTCGATATAGAATAAACGCTCTAGTTCATGTTCAAGATCCATACCAATACTAATCCAAACATTATGCTCTACATTATAATATTTGTAGTAGTCATCTATCACATCGGCGGCATAGTGCTTATGTAAACATGTGACCATTTGTTTGGTACTGAGTGCAGTACCCATCTTAAATGTTCCCGTAGTGTCCATATTAGCTGCCACCAACGGTATGCCATGCCACTCTTTCGGTGAATGATAAAATTTGAACTTTCTGTTTAAATCTACTTCTCTCCTACTCGCTGCCTTCGATCTTTGTGGTACGAGTAAGACATCATCAAAGTCTAGTTTCGGTTCTGGATCAATTTTCAGCATCTTCTTCCTCTATGTCAAATGGTACATCGGAACCTTCAATTACATCACCATCGGGTGACGACCTAATTTCATCTCTGGTTCGCAACTCAAGCAGTTGTGCATGTTCGCCAACCATGTTCATATTAATATAATTACCGTCAAGTAATCCAGCACCGTGACGAGCCTTTAATGTGACAACCTTTCTGTTACCACCATTCGGACCGTCTTCTGCCAGTTCCTCTGCGGATTTTAATTTAAATATCGAGAAGGATGTACACAACCAAATGATACGGTCAGATCCGCTCACAGCGTCTGTAGATTCCTTAGTGATACCATCGCGGTTCAACTGAACAAATGATAAACATGGGAAGTCATATTTAACCGTCAGATTGTGCAACTCTGTGATTTGAAAACCGAGAGCCTGATATTCTTGAATGTTATTTGTAATACCTGATGATGACATAAGTTTAAGATAATCGTATACAACAAGGCAGTCATTGGTTCTGCCGTTTTCGTCTTGACCAACTTCACGAAGAATCCATCGTTTGATGATATTCATAATGGTTTCAAACGGGGCACCAGCGACACTAACATAGGTGTAAGGAATATCTCTAATCTCTTCTGCTGCATTTTTAACAGCAATAGCTTTTTCGTCATCTTCTGAGAACTTACCGGTTGCAATATCTTGAATAGGAACACCGCTGATGTTGGCGAGAATCCTGTTGAGGTGATCCTCTTTGCTCATCTCAGTATCGAGCATAAGTACAGGAATTCCATTCCTAGCATTATGCAAAGCAACATTATCTGCAAACACAGACTTGCCCACTCCGGGCCTTGCGGATACGAGATCCACACACTTACGACGTAAGCCACCACCAATGACAGCATCAAATCTGGGAAATCCACTGGACATTCCTATTTGGTCACATTTGTTTTCGATTAGAAATTCGATGTATTCGTCAAGATCATCGCCAAGCATCTCTGGCTTTTGACCCGATTCATCATCACGCAAAAAATCCATGAGTGGAGTTTCTACAAGATTGATGATATCATCAATGCTCTCGTCTCCAACAATGGAATCAATGTCTTTATCTATTTTTTTAGCAATACGTTTTGCATTGCGGGCAAACTCAAACTTTTTAACCTGTGCAGCAAAATGCAGAACGTTATCCTTTTTTACAGGATAGTCCATCAGGTCACGAATGTAGTTTAATTCTTGCTCTGTCTTAACAACCTCTGTAAGATTTAATTGTTCGGCAGCAGAAAGAATTGATGGAATATCAGCTACAGCATCATTCTCCAACACCTTTTCAATACATTTGTAAATGACTTGATTGTTACGATTAGCAAAACTACTATGCGTAATAAAGTCACTTATTTCAACATAAGATTCAAAGCCATAAGCAAACAAGCCAGCAAGTACTGCTCGTTCAGCACCAGTATCACCAAGCCGATTGTCCATAATATTTCTATTACCTTCCTGTGCATCGGTTACATCTAAAGTATTCACCGTGGACCAAAGCGGGATTGACTTGGAAATCACGACCGCACACATGACATTCAACAGTGCGTTTCTTTACTTTGCCCCTATTTCTTGACGTTTTACCCATACGTTCAAACTTCTGAGGGTCGAAGTCTGGATCTCTATTTTCTCCATCATCTACCCATTGGTTCTTTCTGGCTCTCACCGGAGTTTTCCTTTTATCTAGGTCATTATCTCTGACTACCCTAAAATCCTCTGTCACATTTGACCGAGGTGTTGAGGAAACCGTTTCCTCTTGTTTTGGTGCTGGCTCTGCGTCTGTGTCTTTTTTCAAAGAACCAGCTAGACTGTTTAACAGTTCAGCTTTCTGCTCGTCTGTCATAGTATTTAGTAATGCTTTTATAACATCGTCACTCATTTTCTCTTTCCTTTTTCGATTAAGATATCAGCCTTGCGGCGAACATTATATTCCCTACTCTTTAATAGTTCTAATCTACTCTCCGCTGTTATTAGCCATTCGTTAATACTTTTTGCTATGTCGTTTTCTCTTTTAACCAAGTCAACTTTAGTTTCATATTTCATAAACTGTACTTCAATCTGCGTGACTTCACTTGCCACAATACTGCCAAGATTTTCTTTGCACCACCTGACAACATTTTCACTTTTTGAACGGCACCAAGCTATATGGTCTGCATACTGATATAACTGATAAGCATAGTTGAAACAGTCGTCTTGAGTCAACTTCTCCATCTTTTCTAGTGTTAGAGTCTCTGCAATAGCAAACTCTGGATTAAACTTGGTTGGGGAAATGTTTTCCGCTGTAATGTATCTGTCAATACCCTCAACAAATAATTTCAATCTATCTGCTGCGTTCAATTTTCTCTCTCCAATATTCTGGGTCTTCGTCCCAACGTAGCTCTACAAGTGTGATGTCGTTAATTCTGCACCACTCTTTCTTGTCTAAATCTCGCTTCTTGGCTTGTGCAAAACCAACTCTAGATTTATGAAAGTATGGCACATACTTAAAGTGTTGTTCACCATGCACCTCAATACCTATTGTACACGATGGAATCAAAAAGTCAAGGGCTAATTTGGATTTTTTTGTAGAAGAACCGGGAAGCGTAACTTCTTCAAGTACCTGATATGGATGAAATAGCTCTACTATAAGTTCCCTAGCTTGTAAGTGGTAGAAGCTACGCCTAACCCTTGTGCTAATTAAGTATTTTTTGGTATCGAGGTTATATTCTCTACCATTCAAGCCTGTGACTTTCATTAGAACAAGTCTCTTACTTCTTCGATAACAATATCTCTAAGGTCTTGGTTGTCGTTCAAAAAGTTGACTAGCTTCTCCATCCCCTGAAACTTAAACGCTTTGGTTACAGCTTCTAGGTCGTCTATATCAACCTCATTATCCTTAAGGTAATTTGCAACAAGAATTTGATCTTTGTTATCTACTAAACAAGAAATCGTATACCAAGCACCTTTTGCTTGGATAAGGGCAAAGTCTGTAGCGATCTGTGCAATTTCTTGCGATTCATCAATACCGACACCGTAACGAATCCAACTTGCGGCTGTGCTCATAGGTGTGCCACCAGCGGCAGAAGTCTTGATTACCCAGTTAGCAACTTGACCAACGTGATTACCCGATTCTTTGGGTACTTCCCACTTGCCACGGTGTGTGATGACCATGTTGGTTCCAGCTTGGAACTGTAACATGTTGCCACAGTCTGCCATCTTACTTGGTGCAAAACGTGAACCACCAGTGTTAGCGATATTGTGAGTGATAAATACAGCGATGGCTTTCATGCGTGATACGTCACCACTGATACGCTTGAAGAACATAGACAACAAGCGTGGTAGAGCGTTACGAACACCTGTTCGGATCTCTCCATCAATCTCATCCTGTGGAACCATATTGGATGTAGAGTCGCAGATTAAGAACAGGTTTTCTTCTTCTTTAAGAAGTCGCTCCATAATATTGAGATATGTCTCTGCCGATACGACAGGTGTATCGTCCGTAGCTTGGACAATTTGAATAGCATCAACATCTAAACCTTTGATGCCACGAAAGTTCTGCTTGGTCAAGCGACCTTCGGTGTTAAGATAGTATACCTTCTTGCCTTTGGCTTGTGCTTTAGCGGCGGCGTAAAGTGCAGTTGTTGTTTTACCGGTTTTAGGATCACCGGTCATAACTACTACTTGACCTTCTCGCAATCCACCACCTAGTGCCATATCCAAGGCAGGACTGACGCTAATAGTATCATACGTCTCTAAGGACTCAAGAACCTTTGTTCCAGACTCAATTACATTCCCATACTTCTTACAAAGTGTTGCAACGGTTGGATCATCATATTCAACAGCTTTACTCTTCTTCTTCGCCATTTTCTAGTTTCCTCAATTTATGTAACAGGTTTTTCTTTCCGTAGCTTTTATTACGAACAGTTGGATCTTTTTTGATATCTATCTCTTGTTTCGGTTTAGCATTTTCTTCTTTTAATAGTAGTTCGTATTTAGATATAACACCAATACATTTCGGGTGATTTAAAGAAAAAATACCTTTAAAATCAGAAGAGTTTACAGCCTTGACCAGTGCTTCCTCGCTAAAATCTTTTAGAATTTTCTGAGCAGCCCACAACTGTTTCTTAAACGTCCAGTTCCAAGGTTTTTTATTCCAAAATTTATAAGGTAATGATCCAACGTTTTTATTCTCAGCGTTTCTTCTACACATAATTTCAGCTACATAGGCAGCACATGTGCAGTAATCACCCGTAGATTCATGTTTGTACCTGCTCTTTTCTGTTCTTTTTCTTTGTTTCATAATAGATCATAGCCTCATCAAAACAATTTTCAATATCATCTAGGTATTCTTTTTCTCGTATGAGTTCCGGTATAAGCCACATTTCTTTGTGGACTTGACCATCTCTAAGCACACCGGCAGTATAGTACTCTTTGGTTTTCATACCAATAGCACCAAGTACGGATCTTACAAAGTAAATACCATCTGCATCAGTCACATCTATTATACATTTGTTAGACCGAAATTGCAAGTGTAAATCTTCAACAATTACAGAGTTTTTATTGCAGTACTCTTTAACATTATACCATTCGTCATAATCGTGAAAGAAAAAGTGCTTACCGTCTGAGGTCATAATTTTTATCCATATGACTTTGGTCGCACCCTTCCTGTTCTTCTGATAAAACTCTGACCACTTTTTATTATCCATTATCTAATCCTTGTTGTACACTGGTTTGATCTAGTGCTCCCCCCTTTTCCCCATTTGACTTCATCTGAGTGAACTGCTGCATTTTCAGTCATAACAGTTGACCCTTTGTTATTTCTTGCAAATTGCTGATAAAGAAGGGTTTCAGCCTTCTCTGTTTCTTCCACAGCAACGGTTTTTAGAAATTTATTTATTGTAGATTTCGCACGATCAAGATCTTTGCAAAGTTTCTCAATCGGTTTGTCTAGATGGTTTTCTATATAAAACTTTTCAGCTTTACTGAGTGGTCCTTTCTTAGTCATTTAAAAATCCTCTACTAGCCTTGGTTAAGTAAATTGAATTATTAGTTTTTAAATATGTAACGTAAAAGTCAAATGTATTCCTTGAAACCTTTTTCATTTGCGTGTCTAAGTTACGTTCTCTTCTTCCATATGGACCCATCGGATCGAATGGTGTACTTTGATATATCCTAATGTAGTAGTTTTCTTTCTCATTAGTATTGAACTTTACAAGTTTCGCGTAATGCGGCAGTTTATGAGTTTCTTTCTCATTTAAAACGTTTCCTGTTTTTCCAAAAAACAATGTTGTTTTCTCATCCGTAGGCAAGAAGTTACCTTCTACATATTTCATTTTCTACCCTCCATTATGTATTTTATGCGTTGTTTATCTGACATCTTGTTAATTTCTTTATAAGTAGCGTCTCCATACTTCTTATTTTCATACCAAGCCTTCGGAGCTTCTGGTGTTGCCTCCCTTTTCTTATGTTCTTCTTCCTGTAGTTTATTTTTATCTCTTTGATAATTCTTATCGCCTATACTTCCAATAGTATTATATCCTACGACTGAACCGTGGATACCGCCAGTTATAACCTTGAATAGCTTATTCTTACCGCAGGCGGGGCACTCTGTAAGTGGCTCATCTGATACTTTTTGAAATTCCTCAAAAGAATGTTCACACTTTTTACATTCATAAATATATGTTGGCATTTAATTCTCCAATGCTCTTAAAAATCTCCCAATGATACCGTTCCTCTGAATATCATTATAATCTAGTTTACAAATACCAATACCTTCAACGTTATTCAACTTATTCATACAATATGAAAGGCCGCTACGACCACGCAGGTCATTTTGCTCAATATCGCCATTGATAATTACTTTACTGTTTTCTCCCATGCGAGAGACAAACATTTTAATTTGATCTTCTGTACAGTTCTGTGCTTCATCAAGTATCATATATGTGTTATGAAATGTTGATCCACGCATAACTTCTAGAGGTTTATATTGGATTTGTCCTTCATTAGAATATAGTCCATACAATGCTTGACCGAGAAAGTATTTTACATTTTCTTTCATGGGTAAAAGATATGGTGCAATTTTTTCACCCATCTCTCCGGGCAAAGATCCAATGTCTTTACCAGTACAAATTAATGGTCTAGATACAATAATTTTTTCAATCTTTCCATGATGAAGATGCTGTGCTGCTATTCCCGCTGCGATAAATGATTTACCAGAACCAGCAGGCCCAGAACAAAAAATAATATCATTCTCAATAATAGATCTAATATAATCGCGTTGGTTATCAGTTTTAGCCTCTAGAGGTACAAGTTTAGTATTAGGTCTTTTGTCTTCTCGTCTTTGTCGTTTAGTTCTCATTTAAACCCTTTTATGTCGGAAAGTTACAGGTCGGCCTCCTTAACGAACACACCGTCAACCATCTGTCCTTTCCTATCTTTAATATCATCCCATGCCCTTTCGAGACATTTAGAGATGCTAAGTTTGTTCCTCTCTGCGATATTGATTAACACAACTATCATGTCGCCAATATCGTCAGAAACATCCTTACCTTTGCAAATATTATCAGAAAGCTCACCAGCCTCCTGCATTAGTTTGCAAAACTGATCTTTATCTGTAGATCCTTCAATCAGATTGCGGTCGTGATGCCACCCCGTAATCTTCTCAATGTAAGTCTTAGTTCCTACGTTACGTGGAATGTTATTTGTACTTCCAAGCATCGCCTGTCTTACTAAATAGTCCTTACATTCATCACTCATAAGTAAAACCTCCTAGATCCATGTCATCCAAATCGTTCTTACTTGCACCAATTTTATAACTGGTGATCTCATGTTCCTGCGGAGCTACCTGAACGCTTTCGCTTTGCATCCAAGCCTGTGTCCATCCAGCAATAGGGTTCTTGCCAACGTTTTCGTAAGGCAACCCAATTGATTTTCTTCGGGACATACACAACCAATCAACATACTGGTGTAACACATTCTCATTTAGTCCGATAATTGAACCATTTTGAAATAAGTATGATGCCCATTCTTTTTCTTCTTTAGCTGCGTTATCAAACATTTCAATAGCAGCATCTTGACATTGTTTTGCGGTATTGATAAATCCTTCCGACTCTTCTGTGTGGAGAATTTTTAGAATCTGCTGGGTATTGGCTAAGTGTAATGCCTCATCACGCTTGATAAGTTTAATGATATCTGCGTTCCCAACCATCTTTTTGTTCTCTGCAAACGCAAAACTGCAAACAAAACTAACGTAGAACCTTACAGCCTCAAGAATATTAATACTAACAACAGTCATATAGATTTGCTTCTTCAAGTCTGCTTTAGAAGTTGTATCGCAAGCCATACCCATCAAGTTATTATAGTCTGAAATAGCACTCTTTGCCCGCTTCATAATCTCTTTGTCTTCATAGATTCCTCCAAAAATTTCAGAGCTATCAGCAAAGACATTTTGAATGATATAACTATAACTTTGTGAGTGGATCTTCTCAAAGAATTGCCAAGTCATCAGACAGGCTTCTAGTTCTGTGTTAGTAACAAACTCTAGCAGAGTAGGAACACCGCGACAGATTACACTATCAAGCATAGTCTGGTATTTAAGATTGGACGTAAAGATAAACTTTTCATTATCTGACATCTCTTTGAAGTCGCCGCGATCTTTTTTTAGCTCAATCTCTTCTGGTCGCCAGAAGTTCATCATTTGCTTACTGTCAAGATCTTTAAAGATGGGGTACTTAACAACGTCATATCGCTGCACTCCAAGATCTTTACCGAGGAATAAGGGTTGGCTCATAGGGTCAACATTTTTAGTATTGAAAATAGTTTTCATTTCTGCTCTCTTGGTTTACTAAGTTTTATTCTGTATTCTGGTGATAAAAAATCTCTTGCTTCTACTTCTGGGTCATAAGTTGTGTGAGAAGTTATCGTTCCAATAGCGATTATTTTTCTCATACATTTAGACTTGTTATCGTAGAATATCTGTTCCCACTTTCCGGTTCTCCAATTCTTTTGTGGAAGTCCGGTTTTATCTAACATCCTCCAATCAACTATCTCAAAGTTATGTCCCCACACCCTATCTTCTTTGGTCTTGCTCCAATAATATGTTCTCTTCCAGTTTTTGTAAATACATTGTTCTAGTGTTGGGGTGTTTGGATCTGCCCAATTCCTATGTACGTGGTTCACTTCGATAATGTCAACGTAGTCAACCACATGTGTTTGAACAGGCGTTATGCTTAATATAACTGCAAATAAAAGGCTGATCATATTGCACATGCTCCTGATTCGCAGTTCATTTCTTTTTCTGTTTCGCCATCACCATCCGGCGTGTTGGCATAGTAGAAATTCTTTAATCCATACTTATAGCCATAGATTTGATCTTTGATAAGAACACTCAGTGGAATATTTCCATCCTCGTAGTGAGAGTAATTGTAGTATAGGTTTGTACTCATACTCATATCCACAAACTTCTGGATCACAGCAGCTACGTTGAGCATGGCTTGATTGTTTGGCATGTCCCACGCAAGCGTGTAGAAGTTCTTTCTCATATGATAATTTGGCACTAATTGTTTCAGTACACCATTTTTTGCCTTCTTGTGAATCAGCAACGATCTGACGGGTTCAATTCCATTGGTAGAGTTCTGAATAACGGAGCTAGACTCGCAAGGCATAACAGCAGATAGAGTAGAGTGCCGAAGACCATGTTTTTTAATCCTCTCACGTAACCCCTCCCAATCCATGTTATAATTTGGTTTAATTAATTCGTCTACAGTTTTCTTGTACCAGTCGATAGGTAAAAGACCGTCCGAGTATTTAGTTTCATCAAATTTAGAACATGCACCCTTTTCTTCTGCCAACTCACAACTTGCATTTAGCAGATTCCACTGGATCTGTTCCATAGTCTCATGAATCAACTCTAACGCTTCGGGATCTTCATACTTTAGTTTGTTCTTAGCTAAGAAACCAGCAAGGTTAGTAATACCAATTCCAAGTGATCGCCTATTTTTGGTAAAGTTTTCGCCTGCAAGTACGGGGTAATCTTGGTAATCAATAACAGAGTCAAGAGTCCGTACAGCAATTCGACATGCTTCTTCAATATCTTTCTCATCGTTCATCTCCAACAGGTTCAAAGCCGACAAAATGCAAATACCAATCTCACCTTCTGCATCATCAATAGCCTGAATAGGATTTGTCGGATGAATAATTTCTTGACAAAGATTTGACATATAGCATGGTACACTCCACGATCCATGTTCATTAGCTGAGTCAATATTCATGCTGTAGATACGTCCAGTTTCCAAACGTTCACGAGCAAAGATTTCTGCCAGCTTTCGTGCAGGAACTTTCTTCTTAAACTTTAAAGATGTTGCTCTTTCATATTTAAGGTATAGCTCTTCAAACTTTTCATTGTCGCCAAACGCTTCATATAACCCCTTAGCCTCATCTGGGCTGAATAGTGTAATAT
>MDSZ01162251.1_pt1 | contig 22265 bp, 13 predicted proteins | sample 811201 | NCBI WGS metagenome assembly MDSZ01 (sample SAMN05326647, study PRJNA326480) | marine metagenome | isolation source: seawater | place: Indian Ocean: North | collected 2010 | reverse complement strand
TCCTTGTGACCATTCAGAACCGATGTTTGTAGTAACATTAGCCCTACCTCTGATTCTTATCTGATCTGAAATACTTGAAGGTTTTAGCCAAGTTGACCCGTTATAATTTAGTTCCCATGAATAATCGCCAGGAACAGTATCTAAGGAAGGTGTCCACTCGACCAATAATCTGGGAGTAATAGGGTCTGATAGATTCCACACTTGAGAGCCATCAAAATCTAAACTATAGTCTCCTAAAAAGCTTGCAAGAGATGTCCCCGTATGATCTGTTAATAGTACGTCAACTTCAATTGGAGTCCCTCTCATATCAGGAGAAAGTGTATAATTAAAACTTATTTCACTCCTAATGCCATAAATATCTGTAAATGTTTCTTGATCTGTAGCAGATAAATTATCAGCATTAAATTGAAATTTAATTTCTACTGGACCTGCAGGTACTGGTACTTCAGATTCATTGAAAAACCATTCAATTTCAAAATCCCCAGGAGTACCGATCCATGATGAAGAATTTAGAATCCAATTCTTTAAATTTACATAAGGACCATTTAAGTCTGATCTGCGCATATCTAATGACAATGTACCATTAACTGCACTTGGATTAAGTCCACGGCTAAGTACTGTTCCATTCAAATAAATGAATGAGTTAATATCAATGATTGAATTATTTAAATTACTACTCTCTAAAGTAATCGACATATTTGGAGATGGAGTGATGTTAAGTGGTAATGTAATTGATTTTGGATTGGCATGATACAATGGAGAAGATAAATTATTCAAATCATCTTGATGCCAGCCAAAGAAGTCCAAGGTTGCAGTAATAATGCCAAGAGGTTCATTATCCTGTATTGGGACAATAAATTCAAAATATCCTCCTGCACCTATTTCGGAAGAAATAATTACATCTCCATCCAGAGAGGTCGAATAGCTGAGTTGTAATTCTAAATTATCAACCAACGTTGGGTCTATTTTAGGATTACTTTCCCAAGCCATTTGGCCAGATATAGTAGTATTTACTCCTACACCTAACATTGGTTGATTTATAGGCAATGGTTCAATTATAGTAATATTGACATCATCAGTTATGTTTATCGTCCAAGAAAAACTTATTCCTTGGTCACCAACATAGTTTTTCTTAGATGTCTGAATTACTAATGATCCATAACCAGGACTTATAACTTCTGATGGCAATCCTGAGAGATTGAATAAACCATTTTCATCAGTAGTAGTTATTGCAACTAGATGCTCATCTAAAGATGCCGAACCTGGGATATTAGAGATTTCTGATGGAGAAATCAAGTATAAAGATAAATCAATATTCGAGGCAGCGGATGAATTGTCAACAAACTGCAAAATGCCCTCAACAGAAATATTATCACCACTAAGGTCACGTTTTATTGAATCAGGATACCAAGATAAATTTTCTACTTCAACTAATGACATACTGGGGCATGCTTCAAATGGAATCCAGCCCATATCGAGATTTCCTTGGTTTTGATTTGTTTGCAGATGTACTTCAGACCACCAAGTGAAATCTTTGCCATAGACATTAAACGACTTGCCGTCCCAATCGCCACCTGCAAATCCAGTAACCTTTCTGGTAGGCATTCCTGCATGTCTCAACATGACAGTAAAGAGTGATGTAAATTCATCACAACTACCTTCAAAAGAAGAATTTAAAATCCAATGAGAAATATCGCTATCGGTACCTAAACCAACTGGTCTAGATGAACCATCATGATTTCTCAAGAAAGTAATTGTATCATTTCCATTTATAATAAAATCTTGAATAGCTAGTATTTTATCCCAAGCAGAGACTGCTCCTGAGTTATTAATTACTTGTTGAGTGATATTGTTCACTAATTGCCCAGCGTTTGAAAGATATGATTCTGGCAAGTCTGTAGCATAACTACTAGCAGTGAAAACTGTGGAGTTTTCCCGTATGTTAGTGGAAAAAATAACTTCTGGTGCAGAGACGAATAATGAATCAACATTAGAAGTATCAATAATTATATCTCTAGTGAAGTTTGAATAATTTAAACCTGCAGTAAATTCTGTCCAACTATCAAATTCAAATACATTATAAGGAGCAATTAACTCGATTCCAGGAGTCATTAATCCGCTTTCAAATAGTATTTCCCAATCGGTTGCAGAAGACGAATTCCAAAAAGCAGGATCTGAAATACCTTGAGAAATATTTGATGGTGGAAGAATTAAAGTATTTCCAATTAAAGAGGAATTAACTCCCCACGAAACGCCAGTGTATGAATCATAAGTGTGCCATCTCCAATAATGTTTCAAATTCGGATCTGCCCCATCGGATAAATTAGAAGCGATAAAGAACAAAGAATTGAAAGCAATGTCATCGGAAGAATTGAATGGGTCGGTATTAGAATCTACACAATTAGTGGACCAAAATGATTCTGGGCATTCTTGTCCATCTGGAATTCCTCCTCCGTCAGTATCAGGATCCAGCCAATCAGTACCAATATCTTGTTCAATAGTATCGGGTATTCCATCGCCATCTGTATCGGTAGGATTAATATCATCAGCAGGATTATTCTGAGGATTAGTACCATCGATGTATTCTTGACCATCAGAAACTCCTCCATTATCGGAATCTGATTGATTCCAGAGCGTAAGGTAGGTATCTAGAGTCATGTTACCCGGAGATATTCCAAAAGATAATCTACAACCAGTATTATTTTCGAAATAGTTATTCAAGCCATCGCCATCTGTGTCTAATAAATTATGACAAGGTTCCAAAGGATCAGTAGAATTTTGGATTTCGGATAAATCATCGACACCATCGCCATCAGAATCTGTCATATTTATTCGTGAAATAAATCCCCAGGTACCTTCTAATTCTTCCCAGTCTGCTAAGCCGTCAGAATCTAAATCTGGATAATCATCATCACAATGGGGGTCATTAACAGCTCCTGCTGTAGCGTTCCAACACCATGAGCCATTAGTAATTATTATTGACGTAGCTCCAATTGGGGCTTCAGTATCTATTCCTCTTAAAGTATCTCCAACGACACTAGAGAATCTAAAACCTGTCAAATTACCTGACGATAAAACATAATAAGCCATAGGAACATCATTCTGCCTCCAATCGATTGGATTTGGATTTATGTTTTCGGTAGAATTTAATTGTAAGGAGTTGACGTTTGCATCCCAATTTAATATAATAAATTCTAAATCTATCGTTGAAATACAAGGATTGGTATTCCTCATGAAGTCAAGTTCATCCCCATCATTTATTCCTCCACCGTCCGAATCTGAGACATTCCAAAAGGTACAAGTAAGGTTTTCTTCCCAATTTTGTAATCCATCATTATCTATATCTCCTTCATCTTCTATTCTGGTTGGATCTGTTTCTCCTTCATCAACAATACCATTTCCATTAACATCTTCTTCTCCGTCATCTAGATGGTCGTCATCTGTATTGTTATCTCTTGGATCTGATGGTTGTTCTGGGAATCCATAAAGGCCGTTTACTTCAATTCCATCGGGTATGCCATCACCATCAGTATCAACTTCGGTTGGATCTGTTAGTAAGATTAAGGCCTCATATGAATCATTAAGTCCGTCGCCGTCAGTATCATTATTTTGAGGATCTGTCTGAGTAATTCCATCTACTTCGGCAGTGAATATCTCACATCCTCCTGGTCCTAAATCAAGCACAGGATTACAAGGAGATGTAGTGAAGGTCATGTTAATGGGACCTGGTCTAAAATACTGTGTTGGAGGGAAAGTACTACCATTTCTTGTATTCCATGCAGGATTGACATATTCATAGAGATTTATCAGTCCGTCGCCATCAGGATCGCCAAATGTTCCATCCATGTTTGAATTAGAAGTTGGATCTAGTCCGTATGCCACTTCCCAGCCATCAGGTATGCCATCACCATCTGTGTCCCAACCATTTACGTCCTCATCAATTAATCCGTCTCCATCATCATCGTCTGAACTACAATCTGCATCTCCATCATTATCATCATCGAAAGAATCTACTAAACCATCATGATCATTATCAAAGGTATCTGAACAAATATTACCCTTTGGATCTTCATCAGCACCATCTCCTCCTGAGCCTTGAAGTAGCTGCATGGCACTTTCTTCATCCCAATTACTTACTGGAACAGTACCATTCCACCAAACTCCATTATCCAATACATTAGGAGTACCCGAAAAATCCCAATTAGAAGGTATTGAATATAGATATTCATTTAAATTATTTAATGAGTCCATATCCGGATCTCCGGTTGATCCATTATCCCCAGAAGAAGACAATGGATCGAGTCCATATTGCCATTCCCAGCCATCAGGTAAACCATCATTATCAGTATCCCAATCTTGTGGCTGGGTGTTTATAAAAAACTCAAGACCATAACTTAATCCATCACCATCTTGATCTGTAGTCGCCATGGCTTCCCAGATTCCAAATTCTAAAGCTGATAGAGATGCCCCCAACATTATCATACTGAATAATACGGCTGAACGACTCTTTCTGAGTTGTATTTCGCCATCAGGTTTCGAAAATAGAGCATCCATGAAACTACCTTGAAACCATGGCGATATATGAGGGTCTTAAGAAGAATGGAGCGTAGTTCATACATATGTCAAAAATAATCAAACGAGTTCTATGTCATCTTGGTCATATTTATCAGGAATTTCTTCTTCAACAGTCAGGATAGGAGAAGGGATATCGGCTTCTTGAGAGAGTGTTTCATCATTTTTACCATCATCAGATAGCATTTCTAAATATGCAATTTGTGCTGCCCATTTTCTCCTGTTCAAACGACTTTGGACGCCAGCAAAAATGATTAAAATTGCAACCAAAGCAAAAATCATTGTTGAAAATCTAGGATGCGTAATTTCATTGATTATTATTTCACTAATTGAAGAAATTTCTATGACAGCATTAAGTTCAAATTTTGCAGTGAAATCATCAGAAAAACTTTGCTCTGTATCCAACGGAGATGCAGTAATAGAAATTGGTATTTTGTCCCCGTTATTTGCATCCTCTGGAACTGTCAAGTCAACAGTAAATGTTTCTTCATCAAAAGCATTCAATTCGATTAATGGAGAACCAGACTTTCCTTCTATGGTTATGCTCCATCCTGTTTCTTCAACGCTAGAATCCAATAGTACAGTAATAGGAGTGTTTGCCTTATTACGTACTTTCATCTGTATTGAATAAGAATCTCCTGGCATAAATCTCGAAATAGGAGAAACTTGTACTATTTCTAAATCCGGATCTCCTTCCCCGACTTCAAAAATCATTGGTAGATCGAAATATCGAGGATTAGGATCTTCTGTATCTTCGATTATTCTAAGGTATATGGTATGATTTCCTGCTTCAACTTGGTCGGTTAATGTTATTGAAACAAAAACTTCAGTATAATCATCAGGCCCTAATGTGACTCTTGGAACAGAAACTCCATCCTTATCCTTGACCGTGAACTGCCATTGTCCATATATTGGATTAACATCTAAATTTTTATCAAGTGATGCAGGATTTTGTATTCTCCATTGAGTTGAAGTCTGATCATTCTCCATGGTATTTGTTATTCTTGCCCTTAAATCAACGGTAGGGTTATCTGAATCTGCAGAACAAAGTGAAACTTCTATTTGGCCAAGAGGAGTTCCATCACAATCATGAGATACTTCGGCTCTTATTCCAAATGTTCTTTGGATTGTGAATAAAATAGTTGAACGCAAAGAAGCATTTCCTTCACTAATTATTTCCAGTTCTATTTGCCCAATATCGTCATCTTCCCTGTCATCTGAAGGTTTTACACTAAATTTCAAAGTTTGAGTGGAGTGTCTTTCTAAAAGTGGAATATGAAAAGTCCCATCTCCTTCATCTTCTAGAATTCTATTCCCAGTATCATTATCAAATACTTGGAAAATAGCCTTTGAACGCTTCAAAATATCGATTCTAAAGGAGTCGGCATCAAAACCGGTATTAAAAACCTCGAGAATAAATGGATTAAATTCTCCATATTCGACATATCTAGGTATGTTGGGATCAATTGAATCCCCCCTAGTAGAATTTGCTATAGCAACATCATGTTCTTCCGACCAAAGAGAAATTTCAGGAGGTTGGTAAACATCTATTTTTTCTAATTCTAGTTCCAATAAATCTGAATGAACTACTGTGAGAATTCCTTCATCGTTTAGAGCTTCGGCCTGGGCGGTAATTTTTATTTTACCAGGAGTTCTACTTAAATCATCAGGAGCCCTTAATGATAAAATAGGATTCAGAATATCTCCTCCTTGATCTAATCTATAACCTGCAGGTTGGTCGAATTCAATCTGCCAAGAGCTACCTAGTGCAGTTTGAACATTTAATTCCACATCCATTGATTTTGTTGAGTCTCCTCTATGAACTAGTTGTAGAGGTATTGGAGTAGTTTCTCCTGGAGCAATGAATTCTACATATCTATCGAATCTGTGATTTAATGCTACTCCCCATTGTTTCAATTGAATGGCCTCATGCTCAATAACGGTAGTATGGCCTTGGATATCAGTTATTTCGAGTTCAACTGAATATTCTCCAGATATTAATCCATTAGGACCTATTGGATAAGTCCACAAGTATTTACCAAATATTCCAGACGAAGTATCTTCAATATCATCGTCGTCTATTGAATCTATATCTTTATCTATTCGATAAACTCCATCGGGGTCTCGCATCAGTAGTTTTACATCTGCAATATCATATCTTCCAAAAGCACTCTTGACATCGAAGGTGAATTGCATGGTCCTTTCAGAGATAATGTCATTAGGATACCAAGTTAGTTCTGGCCCTTCAACTAGCTCTGATCCTTCTCTCTGTAGTAAAATTAAACTATCAGAAATAGCATTAGCATCTATTTCTATACTTGAATATCTGCTATCGCCATTAATTTCATTCCATGCAATCTCAGCTTCACAAGAAGAAAACAAGCCACCTCCGTCACACCCTGACATCGAAGCATCAACAATAACCTCAAGCCTCTCATCTTTGGATACGGTAAATACATCTCTTGAGCCGACATCAATTTCAAATAATTCATAATCAAAGTCATCACAGCTACTTGTTAAACTAGAGACACATGCTTCATTACTCAAAGTTGCAGAACCTATTTGAGAACCTGAGGCTTTTAGAGTAACTGTCCATTCAACATTGGATCCACTCGGACCGGATGCTTTTGTGAATAAATATAATGGGACATAGTAATTTGATTGACCGCTTGAAGAGCGAGTTTCAAAGTCTAGAGAAGAACGTAATTTTGGAGTAGTAAATTCAATAGAGCTATCTAAAACACTTCCAGTGCTTTGCCCTCCTTCATCTGGGACTTTAGTTGTTATTGTTCCGTCGCCGCCCCCAGAATCGTTAGAGTTTTGTTCGGCAAAATATAGCCTATACAAATTTGTATTTTTAGATACATAAGAAGTTTCTCCCATATGCTTATTTTCTTCCAAATTTGAATTTAATGGCGAGTAAACTGGTGCCAAGAGTAGCATTGTTAGAAAAAGTGCTATTTTAGCACTTTTAAGAGTTGAAACCGATGAAGGACTATTTGCCACAGCCTTCGGATATATTCAAAATGTTAAAACGTTCGGGAAGTTAGTACACTGTATGCATCGTAAATTGGAGTAAATTATCAGTTCGATTGAAAGCAAGAAGCCTCGGCGGTATACTTGCTGGGATACCCGAGCGGTCAAAGGGGCCGGACTTAAGCTCCGGTGGCAAGGCCTTCGTGGGTTCAAATCCCACTCCCAGCACCACAGACATCAAAATTAAAATTATTTTAATCTACTTATTGAGCAACCAATCTTACCAGAATCGATAATATCCAGTTTAGAGATAGTTACTGTCGCGCCCATTACTTTTTCGGGAGATAAAACATCCTCCAAAATTTCGTTAGCAAGAGTTTCTAAAAGAGAGAATCTTCTCTCAATTTTTGAGTTTATTATCTCAATTAGATATTCATAATCCATAACTTCTTCAATATTATCTCCAAATATTTTATTATCATTTTTTACTACTACATAAATATTGAATTCTATCCTTTGAGGATTTCCTATTTCATAATCATGGATTCCAATATCCATTTTACGTATTACGGATTCTAGAAATATAGTTCTATGTATCTCTTTATCACTAAAGTTTTGTAAAACGATATTTTGTAAATAGTTCATATTTAACTCTCCGTTTCAAAAACAACATCTCTTTTCCTAGATAAAAATCGCTCGCCAGAATCAACAAATATAATCTGTCCAGTCACGGATTTAGCCAGCATAAGGTAAGAAACTGAATCAGCAATATCTTCAGGACTTGGTCCAATCCCCAAAGGCGTTTCAGATTGAGATTTTGAAAAACCGGAATCAGATTGTTCTGGACTAGCAATCGTGTGACCAGGGGCGACTGCATTTACTCGTACTTTAGGAGCCAAACCTCTAGCTAAAGTGTCTGTTAAACCTAATAAAGTGAATTTAGATGCCGTGTATGATAAATAATCAGGATTAGGATTCACAATTTTTTGATCTAGGATGTTAACTACTGACCCTTGATTCTTACTATCATTTAAATTATAAAAATCTCTAATAAGTAAAATTGGAGATTTTGCATTAATATTCATATGATTATTCCATGAATCTTCAGATAATGAAAGTAAATCATCATATGAAAATAAAGAAGCATTGTTTACAATACCTGAAATATTTCCCATAACTGAATGAATTTTTGGTATTAATTTTGAAACTTCTTCAGAATTGTTTAGATCTGCGCCGAAAGCTTCCGCTACTCCTCCATTGGCACGTATTATTTCCACTAATTCAAAGGCATCTTTTGAGGATTTATTGTAGTGAACTGCTATTGGAAATCCATCAGAAGAAAGTTTCAGAGATATTGCTTTTCCAATTCTTTTTGCGCCTCCAGTAACTAGTACTGTTCCTCGTTCCATGTTTTCCGGATACAATAAGTTTTTACAAGGTTTAGGAAGATAGGAGAGGTAATTATGATAATAGTTAATGTTTATGTTCTTTTCGAGCCAATCATGGTGCCGCGCCTTCCTACAGTAGAAAGTAGTGAAGAAGTAAATGAAGAAGAGTATGGCATCAAGAAAATGACTGCAATTGAAAAACGCAAATCGATTAGAAAAAGACTACCTGAGTGGTTCAAGACTTCATTGCCTATAGGAGAGGCTCAAAAAAAATTTAATCAAGCTAGAGATAATGTTAGAGAGCATGGACTAAACACAGTTTGCGAAGAAGCTAGATGCCCCAACATTCATGATTGCTGGGGAAGAGGTACTGCAACCTTCATGATAGCAGGAGAGGTGTGTACAAGAGGGTGTAAATTCTGTGCAGTAGGTACTGTAAAGAGGCCAGACAAATTAGATGAAAATGAGCCCAAAGAATTAGCAAATTCGATAAAAAGAATGGGTTTAAAATACGCAGTAATAACTGTAGTAAATAGAGATGATTTGGAAGACGGAGGTGCGAGGCACTACAAAAATTGTATTATCGAGGTGAAAAAGGAAAATCCCGATATTGGACTAGAGTTGTTGTGTTCTGATTTAGATGGAAATATTGATGCTTTGGAAATGCTATTGGAAGAATTGCCTTTGAAAGTATTTGCACATAATGTTGAATGTGTGCCTCGTCTCGACTCAAAAGTTAGAGATTCAAGAGCTTCTTTTGAGCAATCACTTGAAATTCTCAAAATGGCTAGGAAACTAAGGCCTGATATTAAGATTAAATCAAGTCTAATGGTAGGGCTTGGAGAAACCGATGAAGAAATTGTAGAGACTATGAAATTACTGAAGTCATCAGGTGTCGATATGATTACTTTGGGCCAATATCTTCAACCAAGCTACAAACATCTACCAGTGTCTAGATTTCCAGAACCAGAAAAATTTGCCATTTGGGATGGTTTGGCCAGAGAAATTGGTTTTAAAGCAGTTGCAAGTGGGCCTTTGGTACGTTCTTCATACAGAGCAGGACTTTTGTATGAAGAATCGAATGGTGGAATGCCTGTAGCGATCAAAAGTTCCACTGGATCTGCTGTAACTAATATTTCCTATCATAACTCAAATAAGAAAGTAATTACAAAGTAATATAATAAGATGAAGAGGGCAGGGTATATTATGTCTAGTGGAGAGGAGGAACAAATCCCTTTGCATATTCCTGATGCGCCCAATAGACCTGGTGATTCTTCTTCTTTTGAACCATGGACATGGCATCCAGATGATTTGAAAATGCCAAAATTTGATTGTGAAGCAGATGAAACATCTAAGCATGCGAAAGGACTTTTACGTGTTCTAGATGACAATGGAGAGGCTTTAGGAGATTGGAATCCTAATTTAACGCCTGAAGAATTAAAATTAGGACTAGAACACATGGTTCGATTACGTATTTTTGATGATAGAATGATAAAAATGCAAAGGACTGGTAAGTTATCATTTTACATGCAATCATTCGGTGAAGAGTGTATTGCCATTGCACAGACTATGGCACTAAATAACAAAGATTGGATTTTTCCAACCTATAGACAACCTGGTGCTCAATTTGTAAGAGGGCGAGACATGGTAAGTATGATTTGCCATTGCATCGGAAACGTAGAGGATAATGTCAAAGGACGACAGATGCCAGTCCATTATACTTACAAAGAAGGACGTTTTATTTCAGTTTCAAGCCCTGTTGGGACACAATTTAGTCAAGCAGTAGGTGTAGCGTTGGCTTCCAAATATAAAAATCTAGATGAAGTAACTATCACGTGGATTGGAGATGGTGCTTCTGCTGAAGGAGATTATCATTATGGTCTCAATTTTGCTAGTGTCTTTAAGGCTCCAGTAATATTAAATGTCGTCAATAATCACTGGGCTATCTCAACACATTACAACATAGCAAGTGGTAGTAATAATTTTGCAACTAGAGGTTTGGCATATGGAATTCCCTGTTTTAGAGTAGATGGAAATGACTTTTTAGCACTTTACTCGGTCACTAAATGGGCTCGAGAAAGGGCCAAATTAGGATTTGGAGCAACTCATATAGAAATTTTAACTTACAGGGCGGGGGCACACAGCAGTAGTGATGATCCTTCTAGATATAGGCCTTCTAATGAGCATGAACTTTGGCCAGGCGGAGACCCAATAGAAAGACTGAAAGATCATCTGATAAAAAATTCACATTGGACAGAAAAAGAACAAAAAGATTTGGAAGAAAAGATTGATCAAGAAGTAGTATCTGCATATAAGGAAGCAGTGAAATACGGAGATTTGGCCAATGGACCATATCCTTCCTCAGATACAATTTTCACTGAAGTATATGAATCTGTACCATGGCATCTTAAAGAGCAATGGGATGAAATGAAAAAATGGAGTGCTGAATGATATGGTTGAGATGAATATGGTACAATCAATTAACAGTGCTTTAGATAACATGCTTGAAATGGATCAAGATGTGTTATTATTTGGAGAAGATATAGGATATTTTGGAGGAGTTTTTAGAACCAGTGACGGATTGCAAAAAAAATTTGGCAAACATCGAGTTTTTGATACGCCGTTGTCCGAAGGTGGAATTGCCGCTATTGCCTTTGGAATGGGCATTAATGGGCTTAGGCCTGTTGTAGAAATTCAATTTGCTGATTACATTTTTCCTGCATATGATCAGATAGTAAATGAGATAGCAAAAGTCAGACATAGGTCCGGAGGAGAATTTTGGTGTCCAATTACCATACGTACTCCTGCAGGAGGAGGAATAAGAGGAGGGCATCATCACTCTCAATCTCCAGAATCACAATTTACTCATACTCCTGGTTTGAAAGTTGTTTATTGTTCAACACCATATAATTCCAAGGGTTTGTTGATTAGCGCAATAGAATCAAATGATCCTGTTATTTTCTTTGAGCCTAAAAGGTGCTACAGAGGGCCATTTTATGGAGATCCTCACAATGTACCTACATGGAAAAATCATCCCGAAGCAGAAGTTCCAGAGGATTATTACAAGATACCAATTGGACAGGGAAGATTAGTAATGGAAGGCGATAGATGTACAATTATCGCATGGGGTACGATGGTACATGTTGCGGAAAAGGCAATAATTGATTCTGGAATTAGTTGTGATTTGATTGATTTACAAACTCTTTTACCATGGGATAAAGAGATAGTAATCAATTCTGTAAAAAAAACTGGGAGATGTGTAATAGTTCATGAAGCTCCAAAAACAAGTGGTTTTGGCTCTGAACTTTCTGCTTCAATACAAGAATTATGTTTTTACGATCTTGAAAGTCCAATACAAAGGATTACGGGTTGGGATACTCCTTTCCCGCACACTACTGAATGGGACTATATGCCCGGTACGGCAAGAATTATTGCAGCGATAAAAGAGACTCAGGAGGACTAAAAAAGATGGCAAAATATGAATTTAAACTTCCAGATATAGGTGAAGGAGTGGTAGAAGGAGAAATAGTGACTTGGCATGTTGAAGTAGGATCTATTGTAAAGGAAGATGATGCACTAGTAGATGTTATGACCGATAAGGCAACTGTCACAATACCGTCTCCAATTAATGGTACAGTTGCTTCACTAAGTGGCGATATTGGCGACATGGTGGCTGTAGGAACTACTCTGATTAGTTTTGATACTGAGCAAAATGGAGGAAAAATAGAAGATTCAAGCAATAATAATGATATTTCTGAACCAGTTACAAACCCTGAACCAGTAGTAATCCCGGAACCAGTAGTAATCCCGGAACCAGTAGTAATCCCGGAACCAGCAGTAGTTACAAAATCTGAATCAACATCTGAATCTAAATCGAAGAAGGTTTTAGCAAGTCCAGCAGTTAGAAGAAGAGCAAGGGAAATTGGAGTTAATCTTTCAATGATAAATGGAACTGGCCCTGCTGGAAGAGTAAGGCACTCAGACTTAGATGCTTATGTTGCTGCATATGGGGTAGTAGGAGTTCAGCAGGTTAATTCAATAATTAAGAAAAGAGAAGACATTACAGAAGTAAAAGTAGTTGGATTACGTAGAAAAATAGCAGAACAAATGGTGATTAGTAAAAGGACGATACCTCATTTTTCATATTTTGAAGAAATAGATGTTACTGAATTAGAAAAATTGAGACAGACCCTAAATGCAACTAGAGATAAAACACAGCCAAAACTGACTTATCTACCGTTTATTATGCTTGCACTTAGTAAAATAATGCCTCAGCACCCTGAATGTAATGCTAGATATGATGATCAAACAAACATTGTAAGTAGATTTGGAGCAATACATCTTGGAATAGCAACACAAACCGAGCGAGGATTATATGTTCCTGTAGTAAAACATGCAGAAGTAATGGACGTATGGCAAGCGGCAGCCGAGATGCAACGAGTAACAGGTTCCGCAAGAAATGGGACAGCAAGTTTGGATGAATTAAGTGGATCTACATTCACAATAACTAGTTTAGGGAGAGATGGTGGTCTTGGTGCTACACCAATAATAAATCATCCAGAGGTTGCAATACTAGGAGTTCACAATGCTAGAGAAATGCCAGTTGTAAGAAGCGGTAATATCGTAATCAGAAGGATAATGAATGTTTCAAGTTCTTTTGATCACAGAGTAGTAGATGGTGCAGATGGAGCGGCTTTAATTCAAAATTTAAAGAAGATGTTAGAGACTCCCGCTTTAATTTTCATATGAGGTCGTGAAATGTCAGAAATACGCAAATGTCAAGTTTTAGTTGTGGGTGCTGGCCCCGGTGGATATGTTGCTGCTATTAGGTCTGGTCAATTGGGATTAGATACTATAATCGTAGAAGGCAATAAAGCAGGAGGTGTATGTCTAAATGTTGGTTGCATACCAAGTAAAGCAATAATTCATAGTGCGGAAAGATTTGAGTCTTTACAAAAACATCGTCTTGAAGATAACCATATGGGGCTCAGTGTTGATGGGCAAGTAAGAATCGATATGGAAGCTATGACTTCCTGGAAAGATTCAATAGTTAATAAATTGACAAAGGGTGTTGAATCTCTTCTAAAGGGAGCTGGTGTTGAGGTCATCAATGGATGGGCAAGTTTTGAAAGTTCTAAACAATGCGTAGTAGATACTGGAAAGGATACTATAAATATCGAAGCCGAGAATGTCATAATTGCAACAGGCTCTAGCCATATAGATCTCCCATTTATGCCATGTGATGAGGAATTTATCTTATCTTCGACAGGAATGCTAGACCTAAAGGAACTACCTAAGAGTGTTGCAATAGTTGGTGGAGGATATATAGGATTAGAATTAGGTTGCGCTTTGACTAAATTGGGAACAGAAGTTACTGTCATAGAAGGTTTAGATGAAGTGCTCTCAATTATGGATAAAGAGATTAGGAGGCCATTAGAACGATGGTTGAAAATGAGAAAGGTAAAAATTCACACCAAAGCATTAGCTAGAGGAGCTGAAATTAAAGGCAAAGGAGCCTCAAGAAAAGTTCATTTAAGATATGAAAAAGATGGAGAAGAACAATCAATAAAAGTAGACAAGGTATTGGTAACTGTTGGAAGAAGACCTAATTCAAAAGGATGGGGAGTGGAAAATATGGGAATAAGAATGGACTCTTCAGGAAATTTTATTCGAATTGATAGAAAATGTAGGACTTCTGCATCAGGAGTTTATGCAATTGGTGATGTAGCAGGAGAACCAATGTTGGCTCACAAAGCAAGTTCACAAGGTGAAATGGTAGCTGAAATAATTGCTGGACATAATAGGGAATTTGACAAAGTAGCTATTCCTGCAATTGTATTTACTGAGCCAGAAATTGTATCGGTTGGTTTGACTCCTGACGAAGCCAAAAATTTAGGCGAAGAAGTGATAACTGGAAAGTTTCCTTTAGCTGCTAATGGCAGAGCATTGACATTAGAAGCGGAAAAGACTGGAGGTTTTATACGAGTTACGGCCAGAAAATCTGATCATGTCATTCTTGGTATACAGGCTGTGGGTAGCCATGTTGCAGAACTAAGTGGAGAATTTGTATTGGCATTAGAAATGGGGGCATTACTAGAAGATATTGCTGATACTGTACATGCACACCCAACCATGACCGAATCTTTTCATGAGAGTGTTTTGAAAACACTTGGCCATGCAATACACATATCTTGAGGGATTACTTGAAGTCAATTAAGATTCTCAGAGCAAATATATTGCCCCATGAAGTAGTTGACGATGAGATGATAAAACTACAAAAAATGAGGATAAATGATGAAATAAACGATGTTATTATTTTAGTAGAGCATCCTGAAATAGTTACTATGGGTGCAAAGGCTATTAGAGATAAAATAACGGTAGATAGCGATTACAAGACTTCGAGAGTAGATAGAGGAGGAGGAATTACATGGCATGGACCAGGACAACTTGTAGTTTATCCAATAATAAAATGGGAAAAAAATGAGCAAAATATCAGAGAAATAATTGGCAAAATAGAAGAATTAGTTATCAAAACATTAGAGGATTGTGGCATCACAGGATATAGAAATGAGGAGATGATGGGAGTGTGGGTGGATAATAAAAAAATTTGCTCAATAGGTTTAGCTTTTCTTCATTGGGTCAGTAGACATGGATTGGCATTAAATTATGCAACTCCTGAGGATAGGATAGAATCTTTATATTGTTGTGGACTAGAAAAAGGAACTACTACCTCATTAGACAAATTAGGACACACTCACGATAGTGAAGGGAAAAAGATTGATAGGAAAAGACTAGAAAAGGCACTTTTCTCCAATATTGAAAAAGTATTGGGAAGAGTTCCACAAGAACCATTAGATTGGACTGTTTAGAATGGATATGGATTTACCTCAAAGGAGTGATCTGGCAAAATATTGGCAGTTAGACAAGGATACAGTTTTCCTAAATCATGGATCATTTGGGGCAACACCGACAAAGATACTAAAAAAACAGGAAAAATATAGACAGATAATAGAAAATGATCCAGTGAAATTTTTCGAAAGAGAATATTTTAATTATTGGAAAAAATCAATAATTAGTCTATCTGAATTTATTAATGCCGATCCAGAAGGATTAGTATTCATACCAAATGCTACTAGTGGAGTAAATACAGTATTGAAAAATCTAGATATAAAGCCAGGAGATCAGATAATTTTAACAGATCATACATATCAAGCGTGCCGAAATATCGTAGATTTTGTGACAAATAAAGTCGATGCCGAAACAGTAGTTGTAGAAATTCCATTTAATATTAAAAATGAACAAGAAGTAGTAGACTTGATACTAAATTCTGTTTGTGATAGAACTGTATTAGCTTTAATTGACACAGTAACAAGTCCGACTGGAATGAAGATGCCTTTTGAAAAAATAATTAAGAAATTAAATGAAGAGAATGTGGATGTTTTATTGGATGCTGCTCATGGAGCAGGGATTGTGAATCTGGATATTGAAAAAATTAATGCAGCATATGTCACAGGTAATTGCCATAAGTGGCTCTGTACACCAAAGGGCTCAGCGTTTCTACATGTTCGGGAAGATAAAAAGAAAAATTTTCGACCTTTGAACATCAGTCATGGGGCTTCATTTAAGGGCAGTGCTCAAGAAAAATTTGAATTTGAATTTTCATGGTCAGGAACTTATGACCCTACGCCTTGGATGTGTATACCAGATTCTATCCACCATGTAGGAAATATGGTAAACGGCGGATGGAATGAGATAATTAAAAGAAATACAAAATTAGCAGTGAAAGGGAGAGAAATAATATGCCAAGAATTAGATATCAAAACTCCATTTCCAGATGATATGGTATCAGCAATAGCTTCGATTGAACTTCCAGATAAGGAAATTCCACCCTTTAGTATTGAAGGTGATCCTTTGCACAATAAATTATTAGATGAATATTCTATTCAAGTTCCTATATTCCCATGGGAATTGCATGGTACGAGATATATTCGTATATCTTCTCAATTATATAATCATGAAGACGAGTATGTATATCTAGCAAAGTCATTGAGTGAATGTGTGTAATATTTAGGCAACAGTTCAAATTATAGGATTGTTACGCCATTTCATGCAAAGAGCGGTAGTTGCAGTTACGGGTGCTTCTGGAGCACAATATGCAGTGAGACTAGTAGAAGCACTTTCAGAAGCAAATTGGGAAGTAGATTTGATAGTTACTAATGCAGGTTCAATTAATCTAGACTTAGAATGTTCGATGACTCCAGAAGAGCTGGCAAATAGAAAGGGAATTACTCTTCACGATAACAAAAACTTGGCTGCAAGGCCTGCTTCTGGTTCTGCTAAATATGACGCTTATATCTTATGCCCATCAAGTGGAACAACAATAGGAAAAATCGCAGCAGGAATATCAGATAATTTGGCCACTAGGAGTGCTTTAGTTGCACTTAAGGAACGTAGAAAACTCATAATAGTCCCAAGAGAAACTCCATTTGCAACTGCTCACTTGGAGGCTATGGCAAAAATGTCAACATGGGGTGTCATAATACTTCCAGCAAGCCCGGGCTTCTACCATAAACCAAAAACAATTTCTGAGCTTATTGATTTCGTGGTTGCAAGGATATTAGATCAATTGAATATTGAACATGAATTGGGAAAAAGATGGAAAGGTACAGAAGTTCTAAAAAATAGCAAATAATATAATTACAATCAAAAAATACCAAAATTAGTTCCAATAGCAATGGTGATAGGGATGAATCAATGGGAAGAAATGTCAGTTAAAGAATTAAAAGCTGAATTAAAAAGACTAAAGATATCACAAAGTGGTAATAAAAATGAGTTAATAAAAAAATTAGAAGATTCAGATATTATTGATGCGAAAATTGAAAATGATGAGGCGACGAAAGGAATAAAAAATAAAATTCATGAAGGTTTTATTGTACTAAAAAATATACCTGTATCATCAATAGTGATTACTATTGTTATTCTCCTTAGTACTTCAGGAGGAGCTTTCTTGTACTCTGACGAGATAATGGAATTTATCAGTGGAGATGATGAATACACATTAATTGACTTTGATATTGAACAAACTAAATCATACACACAAACTTTAGTAAACCTTGGACATCCAGAATGGGAAGGAAGATTATCCGGTACAATAGAAGAAAAAAATACTGCAGATTCAATAAAATATAACTTTTCTGAGATGGGAATTCCTTCGACTCTAGAAGAATTTTCAGTACCAATGTTTGTTATGGGTAATCAGTTTGAATTATCAACATGTAAACCAGGAGATATAGGAGATTTATTAGGAGGATTTAGCCCTTGTTCATTAGCTGATGCTAACAGAGAAATAACGGAGTTTGAACATAGAGAAGATTATGTCATTCAAGGATATAGTGGTTTTACAGACATAAGATATCCTGATTATGTAGAAATAGTAGATCTTCAAAGAGGCAGCAATGATGAAAGTTGGGGTTCGGCATCTGAAAAAATAGGGCTAGTTTGGATAAGAGAAGGAGAAGGAGATATTGCTGCAACAGAAAGTAATACAATATTGTTCAAGAGAGCGCAAGAGAATCAACTTCTTGCACTTATACTAGTTAATGATAAAACAAACTGTCCAGATTTGATTGAAGGTGATTGCGTACCATATTTCAAATCTTTAGATGTAAAATCATTTGATAATTTACCAGAAAATATCGGATTAATGATGGTTTCTAAGAGTACAGGAGAATTTTTACTTAATGAAGTTATTAATGGAGAGTCTAGAATTCAATTAATAATTGACGTACAAAATCAAGGAACAGAAACGATATATGTGCCTTGTGGGATTATTGAAGGAGAAAGTGAGGAATTAATTATTTTTGGAGCTCATCATGACACAGTATATAACAGCCAGGGAGCAGTTGATAATACTGCAGGCGTTGCTACAGTTCAGGAAATAGCAAGACAGTTTGGACTAGTCTTAGAAGCAGAAGGAAAACCAGAACATACTATTTGGTTCTGTACTTGGGGAGGAGAAGAGGAGGGGCTTTGGGGCTCCAGCGAGTGGGTACAAAAACACAAATCTAATCTAAAAGAAAACTTGAGAATATACATTAATCTGGATATGAATCATGTTGATTTAGAGAGAAATACAGGAATAACAATATTTGGAAACAACAAGAAGGATATCACAGAGATTAATAATGTAATAACAGAATTTAAAAAGCAACATTCCTCATTGTATGAAAAATATCCAATTAATGTTAGATATATAGAATCATCGGAAATGCCTAATAATTCTGATTTTGCACCTTTTCTAAATGAAATAGATGAAATCGAGTTTGGTAATGTTGTATCCTGTTATGGATCTGGTGCTTCTGAGTATCATACCTATCTAGATACTATGGATAGACTTAATGAAGAAAGTTTGGCTGTTTCTGGGATAATTTATGGTAGCTTTGCATATAATTTAGCATATAATTAGCTACATTTTGTCAGGGGCATCTATTCCTAGTAAATCTAAACCTAATTTTAATGTCCTACCCGTTAAATCGCAAAGAGCCAACCTACTTCTAATTATTTTTTCATCGTCATTCTTCAATACAGGGCAATTTTCATAAAAAGAACCAAAAGAAGATGCCAAAGAATGTAAATAATTACATAATTTATGCGGAGAATATGTAGATATTGATTCTTCAATTATAATAGGGAATGAAAGGAGTCTCTTTGCCAAAAATTCTTCTTGTTTATCTACAATAATAAATATTGAATTAGATAGTGAACTTCGTGAGATGTCAGATTTAGCAAAAATACTAGATATTCTTGCATGTGCATATTGTAAATAGGGTGCAGTATTTCCTTCTAAAGAGAGCATTTTATCCCAATCAAAAATATAATCTTTGCTTCTTTCAGTAGATAAGTCGGCATATTTTACAGCCCCTATGCCTATCATTTTTGCTACCTTTAATCTATCATCATCAGATAAATTAGGATTTTTCTCAATGATTGTTGCATTTGCCCTAGATATTGATTCTGACAATAAATCTACTAATTTTATCGTATTACCTTCACGGCTTTTGAGAATTTTTCCATCTTGATTAAGCACTGAACCAAAATTAACATGTGTTGCATTATGGCCTTCATGCATGAAACCAGCCATTAGAGCAACGTCAAAGACCATTTCAAAATGTTGTTTCTGAGGAGTCCCGACAACATAAACTAAATCTGTACAATTTAGTCTTTCTGTACGATCAATAATACAAGCTAAATCAGTAGCAGAATAGTTGTATCCGCCATCTCCTTTGCGAATAATAACTGGCATCTCATCACCTTTTCTATTAAGCCATTTCTTTGTAGGGAAAACGACATCTGCACCATCACTATCAACTAAAATATTAGATTTTGAGAGCCTATCCATCACAACTGGCAATAAATCATGATATGATGATTCCCCTTTAATATCAGAATCAGACAGTAAGACGCCTAATGTAGAATACACTTCATTGAAGTATGTCATTGATTCAGAAACCAGTATACTCCAAAGTCGCAGAGTTTCTTCGTCCCCTCCTTGAAGTAGGACAACTCTATTTCGAGATCTGGATGCGAATTTTCTTGATGAGTTAAATTTAGATCTTGCCTGTTTATAAAAACTATCTAAGTCGCCTACTCCTAATTCCTTTGCTGCTTTATCTTCACCTAAATCTAATAAATGTTCGATAAGCATTCCGAAAGGAGTTCCCCAATCTCCAATATGATTTTCACGATGAACAGTATGACCTTTGAATAATAATAATCTTACTATGGAATCTCCAATTACGGTAGAACGTAGGTGTCCAACATGCATTTCTTTAGCAACATTTGGCGCAGAATAATCAACTGCAAATATACGTGAATTATCATTAGTAATTCCCAGCCTCTCATCGGATAATATACCAGAAAGCTTGTCTTCTAACCAAGAAGGAGAGGCGCTGATATTAACAAAACCATTCTTAGATGAAACTTTTGCAATATTGAAAATGTCATCATTAAATAAAGTAACTATTTGTTCTGATATATCGACAGGAGATTTTTTCATCAGCCTTGAAAGTGAATGGCAAGGTAGAGCGATATCATAATCACCTTCAATTGTCGCAGGCCCAATTAAGTGTGACCAAATATCCTCTTCTAATTCTAAAGAAATGAATGCTTCTTTGAAAAAGGGATAAATATCTTTAATTAAAATATCCAAAAAAATCCACCTCATGACCACGCGTATCGTAAGATAGCTGCTATTCCACCGAAAGCGGCATCTAATGTCGCTCCCTCTTCAGTATCTAATGAAATTAATCTTACTTTTGATGAAGTTCTTTCTGCTAATGTGGAAAGTTCATCTATTAAATCAACCGTTTTTTCTGGATCATCAAAGACTTCTTCTGATTTGCATTCAGGACATCGAGGGACATCTGATAGACTATTTTGAGTACTCTCCCATGTATTTTTACATGCCTTACAAGACCAATGAACTCGTCGCTTTGTAATTGATTCGGAAAGTAATAATGTTTCGACTGCGCCTTGTTCTAATGCAGCTCTTATCATGGATTCTCCATATGTTGCCTTAGGGTGTGGTTGCATTACCTCACGAAGGAAAATATCTACCATCTTTCTTTCGACATCCAACTCGATTTGATCCATTAAACCTCCAGCTCTTTGGATGAGTTCTCTCAGTCCACTTTCATTAGAATAACCAACATCAAAAAATGGTTCACGAATTAATTTCTTTATTTCATGATGAAAATAATCATTTCTAATCACGAAATCCTTTGTTGCTCCTGGCCCTCCGATGATTATACCTTTAAGATCCTGAATCATTGGGAGCCAATATGAACAAGCTCTCTCAGTTGATTTTTTGAAAAATTTATGCGCTGCTTCTTCGATTAACCTTTCGAATCTTTGGGCCGATTGCCCTCCCCTACCATGCTTAGAGGGTACCAAGGAAGTGATATGCTCTTGACAGTGTAACCTTTTACCAGATGCTAGACCGTACGCAGCTTCAGATCTATCAATTACAAAAAGCCCATACGCGGTTCTATCTATTAGCATTTCTTCGAGTTGACTTAACTCGAATGAAGAGTCGCACCTGTACCTAAATGAAGTAAAGGGCTCAGGAGGGTTATCTATTACCGTAGAAATAAGTCGAGTTTTATTATTTCCAGTAATTACATGACCAACGAATAAGGCTATTCCTAAATCACCTGGTGTTTTGTACCTATTGAGTGTTGAAATTGCTGATTCTATAGCATCAGTGACATGCTTTTTTGTTGATTTTGATTTTATATTTGCCGCTTGTCCAGCTTCTTGTGAGAGATGATG
>MDSZ01052211.1_pt1 | contig 22266 bp, 15 predicted proteins | sample 811201 | NCBI WGS metagenome assembly MDSZ01 (sample SAMN05326647, study PRJNA326480) | marine metagenome | isolation source: seawater | place: Indian Ocean: North | collected 2010 | reverse complement strand
CTCGTCTCCTCCTCCGCAGATAGAAAAAAAAGTTCTTCTTCTTCTTCTTCTTCTTCTTCTTCTTCTTCTTCTTCTGAGGAAAAGAATAATAATAAGTGGTCTCCTCCTCCTCCTCCTCCGTGTGTTCATTTAAAAAAGGTGTGAGATAAAACACTAAAAACCCTAAACCCTAAAATACTCTCTGAGCATATTTCGGACGCAAGTCTTTTTTTTTTTGCCTCCTTTTTGGACTCCAAGAAAAAATTTGGTCTTCTCTTCTTCACAAAAAAAAAGAAAGGCTTCGAAAAGGAGAAGAGAGGCGCATTAAAATTACTCCTTTGAAAGAGAACAACAACAACAACGTAGAAGAAGAAGACTACTACCACCAAGCGGAAGAAGACCACCACCACAAACACGAAGACCACGAAGACCAAGACCACCACCACCGCGCACGACGCACACGACAAGACATGCCGATCGTGGCGGCGCGAAAAAACCTGGACGACTCGCAGACGTGCGCGATATGTCGGGAGATTTACAAAGCGCCGGTGACGGCGACGTGCGGACACACGTTTTGCCACGACTGCGTCGTGGAATACTGCGGGACGTTCTGGGAACAACAGCATCGTCGTCGTCGTTCTTCTTCTTCTTCGAAGACGACGAAGAGAAGGAAGAGGCGAGGAGGGAGAGAGGAGGAAGAGGAAGACGAGGAGAACGAGAACGAGAACGAGGAGGAGGACGCGATGGGAGAAGACGACGACGACGATGACGACGACGAGGAAATAACGACCACGTCACCGAGACCGAAAAGAGAAGGAAAAGAAAAGGAAGAGGAGGACGAGATGACGACGACGGCGACGGCGACGAAAGGTTTTGGTAAAGTGGTGGACTTTAGGAACCCAGCGCCGTGTCCGATATGCAACGCATCGATTACGTCTTTAACCCCGAACGTGGCGCTGACGAAAGTCATCGACGCGTTGGCGCGGGTGGACGCGATGACGATGCAAATCACGGATGAACACTCGCCGCTGGAACCACAGCATTCGAAAATTGCCCGAGCAGAGAAAGTCGTCTCCGCGTTGCAACACATGGACGAAGAACAGTTGGCGCCTATCGTGAAAGCGTTGAGCGAAAAGCATGCGAGGGCAGTCGCGGAAGGCGAGGAGAAGAGACTGGAGATTTTGAGGGATTTCTTCGACGAGGCGATGAGCAGGAAACGGATGAAGATGGCGGAAGCGGAGACGGAGATGAAGTTTTTACGGATGGACATAAAGAAGGTGGAGAAGTTATTGAGAGAAGAGTTGAAGGTGTTAAAGATGAGTTACGAAGAGACAGAAGGAGGAGGAGGAGGAGGAAGAGGAGGAAGAGGAGAAAGAGGAGAAGAAGATGAAGACGTTGCAGATATGCTTCGATTCGTGCCTCAACTGCCGGGGTCCGAGCAAGGTGCGCATGGCGAGGAAGAAAAATTCGAAAGAAAGTATCACGCTGGATTGAGTTCTCTTTATACCAAAGGCATCAAAGAAATCGACGGCATCAACAGTAGCGTGGGAGAAGGAGGAGAAAAAGAAGAAAAAATATTTGAAGAGGAAGGAGGACAAGGAGGACGAGGGGCACGCGTTGAAAATATTCGTATCGAACCTACGAGAATCGAGAAGAAAAAGAACGAAGAACGGTTGGAAGATTTCGCGCAAGCGCTTACGGATGCGAAACGAAAGTATGGGCGCGTGCGCATTGTGGCAGAAATCGTCAAACCGGCGTTATCCTTGTCGTTTAACAACAATTCTTTAATGACCCAATTTGGAGCGGCGATGAACGACGACAACAACAACAACAACAACAACAACAACAACAACAACGACGAAAACATGAACAACATCGATATCAACGCATCGCCGATACCACCGGTAAACGATATCGTCTCTTCAATTGACGTCTCCATGGACCGAGCTATGTTTGCCACTGCGGGTGTTTCCAAACGCATCGACTTTTACGCCTTCACCGATATATGCGACCGAATGGTGACAAATCAAAACGACCAAAACGGCGAGCGTCCATCGATCACGAGGGCACAAATTAAAGTCAATTCGAAAATATCGTGTTTATCTTTCTCGAGAAAACACGTCTCGCATGTCGCCGCTTCGGACTACGAAGGCGTAGTAACTATTTGGGACGCAGAAACCTCTCAAAGTATTTTAAAATTTGAAGAGCACGACAAGAGGTGTTGGACGGTTGAGTATTGTCGATGCGTGGACAACATGCATTTAATCGCTTCTGGAAGCGACGACGGTGCGGTGAAGATATGGAGTGAAAGCGGTATAAGTATGGGAGGTGGTAATAGAAGCGTTATGGAAATGCAAATGCGCGCAAACGTGTGTTGTATTGCGTGGTCGCCGACGACCGCGCACGATATCGCCATCGGCTGTGCCGATCACAAAGTTCGCGTATACGATTTGCGACGACCGCACAAGCCGTTGTATACCCTCAGCTCGCACAAAAAAGCAGTTTCATACGTAAAATACATCAACAGTAGAGAATTGTGCTCAGCGTCGACAGATTCGAGCGTGTGCATATGGGACGTGAAGAAATCACACAGCCACACCGAGACTTTCGATCCTTACAATATCTACCACCAAGGTGGTGGTGGCGTCACGAGTATTCCTCCTGAAATGGAAACGAACAATTCGACAGGAATAGAATCCGATATCGTCAGCACTCGGCTGATTCGCACCTTAACTGGTCACGTAAATAGGAGGAACTTTGTTGGATTGGCGGCGTCTTCCGATGGAAAATCCGTCGCCTGTGGTTCAGAGACGAATGAGGTGTTTGTATACAACAAGAACTTCTCCACGCCTTTAGCTACGGTTTCGTTCGATAAACCCGGGATGTTGAAAAGTTCCTCGAGAGAAAACGACTCTGGAAATCACTTCGTCAGCGCGTTGTGTTGGTCGGACGAGTCCGCGCTCATCTCTGCAAACAGCGAAGGACGAATAAAGATCGTTTCGCTCGGAACTTGATACAGGACGGTGAACACTTTAGAATGAGTAGGAAAGTACAATAGTTTATACGCAGATCGATATAATGGTGTGCGATAGGTAGTTACAGTTTTGTATGCATATATATATATATTCGCAATTTCTATCCTCTTACCACGGAATCGGCTTGAACTCCTCTTCCGAACCATCGGTCAATTGTTTTTGCGCAATCAACCACACCGGCGCGCACGACAAAAACGCGATGAACGCAACCGTCTCACCACCAACGGCGGAAGTGTAGATGTTCACGCCCGTCGGATCCGCCAAATGCGCCTTAAAACCTTCGATCGGTCCCATGCCAGTCACCGCATACTGGGAAAGCATGCCCAAAAACGCCACCATCGCCAAGCGACCGTTCTTGACCTCCTTCACTCTGCTCTCCGGAGAGTCCAATCCCACCGGGTCGAACGGAAAGTTCTGCCCCAATCCACTCTCGCCAGTCTTCATGAAACCGCGAATTCTCAACGCTTCCAAGAGGCCCATAACGATAATTTGCGTGATGACCAACGTTTTAAAGTCGATGTCGTAATCCGCCGAGCCAGCTTCCCAAAACTTCGGGAAGCCCGGGTTGGCATCCGTAAACAAAATGCCAACAGTCGCGTACATCGCCCATCGGCCGTTCATCAACTCAGCTTCTTGCAAGTACGGCAAGGTCTCTTTGTTCGCACCCAATCTTAACGGGTCGAAACCATAGTCACCCGCCATGGAGCCATCCAAGTACTCCGGGGCTGTCGCCCCCGGGTACCACAATTCTCTCTCGGCTTTGACAACAACCGACGATGCAGATCTGGAGTTTACGGATCTGGAGGAGGAGACTTTTTGCGCGAACTGCGTGGAATGGATGTCGCAGAGGACGTTTTAAGCGTGAGCGCGCGTTACGGAGAGAGAGAGACGGAGGAAGAGACGGATCGAGAGATCCGAGAGATCGAGCGCGCGAACGCGGGCACACGAATCCAAAATCGCACTCAAAATCCAATCGCACAAACAGGAGAGAGAAGGAGCGCAGCGTATCTTTTCTCGCGCCCAAAAAAAATATATATGAAGAGAGAGAGAGAGACATTCGAATCCGCCCCGGGGACCCCTCGACGCGACCCTCAAAATCGAAATCGAACGACGGCATCGCGCGAAAGACGAATCGAACGACGCACCGCGCGAGTCGCAACAGTCGACGATAAGGCAAACATTTGTTTTTGAGTTATTCTTCTTCCTTGTGCGTGCGTGAAATGTTACGCGCTTTTTCTTTTGTTCGATGATGGGATTTTCAATAACTTTTCGTTTTTTTGATACGCCTCCTCCTCCTCCTCTTTTTTTTTTTCAACCAACCTCGAGACCCTAAACATATATCGTCTCTTTCCTTTACTTTTTTTAACTGAACGGGGAAGACGCTTTAACCACTTTTTAATGTGTACAAGAGGAAAGACACACGCTCTTTCGGCGTTCGACCGACCATGACGACGACTCCAGGAAAGAGACGGCGAGGAGGAGGAAGAGGAGGAGGAGGAGGAGGAGAAGGAGGACGCTTCGTGGTCGTGTGCTTCTTTTTCTTCTTGGAGAGTCTTCTGGTGTGCGTGTTGTCCTCCTCCTCCTCCTCATCATCATCATCATCGGGAGACTTTGACGGATTTGCCACGCGTGTGGGGCTCCCGGCCGACGACCGCCGGGGAAGTCGCGACGCGGCGGCGATGCGAAGGATGCTGCGAGAACAACGAGGCGACGAGGAAGGAGGAAGAAGAGAAGAAGAGGAAGAACGACGCGCGTCCGAAGCGTTTGACATCCTCGCGAAGAATAGAGACGCGAGAGAGGAAGACAGATACGAACGAATGAGAAGAGAGAGGAGAGAAAGACTTGTGCAACAGAAAGGTCAACGCCGCGGTCAAAGAAGTCGAGACGAAGAAGAAGAAGAAGGAGTAAGAAGAGAACGAGCGGAGTTTCGTCCTCGTCGACCTCGTCCTGTTACACATCTCATGACACATCGCGATCGCCTTCGAAAAATAGAGGAGCAGAGGAGACTTGGGAGCAGCAGCGGTAGAAATAGTAGTAGCGAGAGGAGCACGTCGTCTTCGTTTCCTCCTCATCTTCCTTCTTTGAAGGAAAAAGAAGAAATTCATTCATTCCCCGTGCTCAACCCGGACAACGACCTGTGCGTGCACGGGTACCCGTCGTCTGGAGACGCGCGCGAGTGTGTATGTAACACGGATTGGACCGGGGCAAAGTGCAAAGAAAATCCGGTACCATCGTGTGACCGGTTTACGTACGGTTCGTGCGGCGATGTATTAATCAGGCAACAGATCATTCGAGTAGATAAAATGCCAGAGGTTAAAGATTTTCCTTCCTGCAAATGCGTGGATGAGTGCATTGATTATATGTTGGAAGCGTTTGGGAAGGAGGTGTACGAGGTGATGAATAGAAAGGGGCGACGGTTTCAAATGAATTTGCACACGCAACATTTTTGTAAAAAAGTACACGGGGACAATAGCAATGGTGACAATAGTAGTAGTAATAGTAGTCATCAGGGACAGCCGCAGCAACAAGGGGATGAAGAATATATGCGTTCGTACATTTTTGAATACGACAAAACGAAAAGGCACGAGTTGCGAGAAAGGTCTGGGAACGTAAACGCGGATTCACACATGGATAAAGTAGTCTTCGACCGAACGCGCAAACGAATAATCACCGTGGTAGACGGTCGAAAAGAATTTTCCAAATCACACGTGCAACATGAAGGAATGTGTTCTCCGTTGTGCGAAACGTACGGAAAGTGCGAATGGTTTGAATGCGCGTGTAATAAAGGACGATTTGGATACGAGTGCGCGTTGTCGGAAGAGGACATTCTTCAGGCGAAGAAAAACAGCGAAAAGCGGTACGCGAAGAACGAACTATCTCTCGCCACGGCGGATTTGCCCGGGAGTATTAAACGGTTCTATCGAGGCCACACGTATAAACAAGGTGGAAGTTACCGAGGAGTGCACTATTTCTTTGAATCTTTAATTGCGGATACGGACATAGTCGATCCAAACGGCGCGGAATCTTTGCAAAGCACGCTCGTCGTCCCGTTTTTCCCGGGAGATTTAGTAGGGAACGTAGGTTGGTTTACGACACTGATGGAACGAGTCATCACGTACGTGGATAAGAAGTACTCTCTAGAGAGATCAGTGCATCCGACCGTGTGGATTAACGCTATGGACAGATCCTTGTGCACAATGCGAGATGATGTGCACTCTGAACTTCCTCCAGGAGCAATCGTCGTTTCGCAGTTTGGCATGTGGCGAGAGTTAGAGGGATTGCATTATTGTTTCTACCCCGACCGAGATATTGTTATTCCATCGTCCATATCCTCGTCACACGGTTATGGTGGACAGAACGACCCAACGCATACGAGGTACGACCCGAGCACGAAAGATGGCATGCTCTTATTCTTTCGCGGACGAGTTAAAAATTTCAAGCAGTGTTTAGGAGAGAATATTTTTACGAACGTCAACGAGTGCATGTATTTGTACTCGCAGGGCATTCGGACGTTTATGACGGATTGGTATAAAGATGAGCCGAGATTTTTCTTGAACAAAGACGAAATGTTGCCGGAATTTGAAAAGTATGGAGGCGTCGGTGGAGAGGGACGCGCCGAAAATATTCGTCTGCGTTCGCATTTTTGCCTCGCTGCGGGTGGGAACGGATGGGATCAACGATTTTTCGATGCCATACATCGAGGGTGCGTTCCGCTCATGACGCAATTGAACACTTCGCATCCGTATGATTTTCTCCTCAATTACGACACGTTCACAGTTTTCATTCCAAACGGGAGTCAAGATCTCAAACGCGTTCCTGAAATTTTAGACCAGACGGTGCTAAGCGGGAAGCATTCGAATATGGTGAAGAACTTACGCGTTGTCCACGAAGCCATGGCATGGCATGAAAATGTTCGAGATACTTCAAAAGAAAAGAACACTTTTCTCGTGTTAAATGGGGCGTATCATCACGCAGTGTGGGCTATTGCGCATCGATTGGGGAGGGAGATACCTTCGAGCTCGGCGGTGCAACTGTGTAGGCTGTATTACCACAATCCGTATCACGCGAAGGCTCACGACATCTTGCACGAAGAAGTGAGAGAGATATTGAAGACCAGGTGTTTTAGCGAAGAGATTTTGTCGAAATCAAAATCGGTGTGAAAACTGCGCGCACGTTTATATATGCGTATATGTATACTTTTAGAAGAGTCCTTTTAATTTAGTGTAAGATGATAGTTTTACAAAACAATTCGTGATTTTTAATGTAACTTTCTTTTCCTCTTCGATTGTTAATACGGTCTGGCGCGATGCATCGGAGCGTCTCGAGAGTCGTCTCGTCTTCTCCCACCTCCGCCTCTGCCGTAATAATGATCATCGTAATCTTGAGGACCTCGATCGCGTCCTCTTCTTCCTCCTCCACCTCGACCACGATCACCTCTGTCCAATCGATCGGTAACGGATTGTCTCCCCCACCCGGCGTTTGGTGCAGGCATGTTGCCTTGACCCATAACGTACGCCGTTTGCCCGTTCGGCAAATACACCGGAGTCATCGAATTCCCGCCCCCAAACTGTCGAGGCGCGATGCCGCCGCCGTGCGGGCTCATATAATTATTGTTATCACCTCCTCTGGGTGCCCCCGGTGGTCCACCACGTCCTCCCCTATGCATCATTCTTCGACCACCTCTGCCTCTAGGTCCTCTAGGTCCACCTCTTTCTCTATCTCGATGATCGTTGTGGTTTCTTTCTCTCTCGGGACGCGCGATTTCCACGGTCAAATTACACCCTTGCAACTGCACTGCCCCTGTAGCTACGACACCATCCATCGCCGATTCATCACCTGCATTTGCACCAGAAACGCTCGCGGCAGCTTCAACCGCTTTCTCCGCCGAGCTTCTCTCTGTGAAATGCACGAACGCGTACCCTTTTGTCACGTCGCCTCTCGGCAACTTGACCGCTTCGACTTCACCAAACTGACAGAAAACTTCTCTCAACTTCCCTTCCAAATCCTTCTCGTCCAAGGCCACCCCTTCGGTTGGTATTTGTCCGACATACACCGCTTTACTCTGCGCCAACAAATCTTCTTTGCTCAACGGCTTCTCTTTACTCACGTCCGCCCACTTCGCGACAACCGGTTTATTCGCGTTGCCGTTGAACATTCTCGTCGTCTTATCGTTTATGTTCTTCATTGCTCTTTCCGCGCACTCTTGATTAAAATAATCCACAAACCCGTACCCTTTGTGTCGACAAGCAATCCCATTCGTCCCGGTCCCGCTTGCTCTCGGCAACGACACGGTCTCAACGCCGCCGCCGCCGACTTTCAAAAGCTCTGTCACGATATCTTCTCTCGTAGCGAACGGTGGGAACCCGGTCATAAACAAAACGTGTTTCGTCGGTTTAATCGTCGCTCGGATCTTCTTCTCTTCGTTGTTGTTCTCCGCGTCGAGCATTATCGCGTTCGCGCCGTCGTCTTCGCCGAAAAATTGAAACGCAGCTTCGCATTCCCCTCTGTTTGCAAATCTCGCAAACGCGTACCCTCGATTCCTCATGGAATCGTTTGGATCCTTCACCACTTGGATTTCCATCGGTTGCGACGGGCACTCGCGACGCTTCCCTCTTCCTTTCGTCCCGCCTCCTCCTTTAAACAGCATTTCCACGTCTCCCTCGCTGGCTGATTTCGGCACTCCGCCTAAAAACAGCTCCGACCCGTATTGCGGATGGCCCGCATTTGCTTGCATCAATTCGTCGTTTTCCGCGTCGGTCGATAAGTGCAACAAGTTGAGTTCGTTCTCTTTTTCCCACAATTCAAGCTGCGTTTGGCGCTTCTCTCCTCCCGCGTCGTCGTTCGCGGTCGCTCCGCCGTCGTTCTTCTTCCCAGCGTCTTCCTCCTCCTCCTCGCGCGTCGTCGTCGTCGTCGTCGTCGTCGTCGTCATCGGCGCATTGATCAATTCGTCCATCTCGTCGTCCATTTTCGAATCTTCTTCCAAACCCGCCTCCGGCGCGTCCTCGTCCGTCTTTTTTGCGGCCGTCGTCGTCGTCTTCTTCTTCTTCCCACCACTCGTCGTCCCGGTGGTGGTGGCTTTCTTACGCGGCGGCATGATGATTATGGGTTTTTTCAAAGCGTCGTCGTTTTTGGTGGTGTTGTTGTTCGCGCGTGCTGTTGTCGTGAGTAGTGTTTCAACAAAAAAGAGAAGACGACGACGACGAGAAAAGCGAAGAATTCTTTACTTGTCGTTCTCTCTCTTTTGAATTTAGGGTCTCATTTTATTCGTTTGATACCTTAAATTCATGTGTGTCCTTTTTTTGTCTTCTTTTTTCCATTTTTGTACCACCTTTTTTTGGACGACTTTGACACAGAAAAACGTTCACAAAGAAGAAGAAGAAGAAGAAGAACCCAAACATTAGTAGTATTGAATGAAAAGTCTTTTTTGGCGATGGAGGAGGAGAAGAACGCCGCCGCCGAAAACGCCGCCGCCAAAACAACGACAACGACGACGACGACGACGACGACGACTCCTGGTGCGAGCGAGTTGTTCGTGCGCTTAGTCACCACCACCCGAGAGAAGAAGAAGAAGGAGAAGAAGGAAGAGAACGAGGAAAAAGACGACATGGAAACATTCATCGCCGCCGTCTCGAGAGAAAATCAACACTCGAGAACGGACGTCGTCTCGGCCGCGCGGGATTGCCGAGATTTTCCATCGGAGACGGTACTCATCGACGCGCGATCACCGGGCGAGTTTCGAAAAGGGCACATACCGAACGCGTGCAATGTGGCGCTGTTTGAAGACGAGGAAAGGGAAGTCGTGGGGACGCTGTTTGCGAAACGAGGGAGGAAAGCGGCGATGGTGAAAGGGATGGACTTCGTGAGAGAGAAGTGGGAAGAGTTGATTGAAAAAGCGCAGAGAGAGGTGGACGCGAAGAAGAAATCACGTGGCAACGAGGAGACGAAAAAGAAGATGCGGGTGTACGTGCACTGTTGGAGAGGGGGCATGCGGTCGTTGTCGCTCGGATGGTTGCTCGGCGAGCGGTTGCGGAAAGAGGACGTGGAGTTTGTGCACGTGGTGAATGGTGGGTATAAAGCATTTCGGACGTGGGTTTTGAGTCGGTGTGGAGATCCTTTGAAAGTGGACGAGAGGTTGTTGAACGGAAGAAAAGCCAGTAGAGGAGGAAGAAGTTCAGACGGCGGTGGTGACGATTTTGGATTGGCCGCCGAAGACGAGGAGGACGACGGAGTAAAAAACAATAACAGCGGAATTCATAACAATAAAAATCATCCCAAGAATCTTAAAAAAAAGGATAGCGTTGGCAGCGAGAAACATCCAAACGACGATCCGTCCGCGCCGCAGGTGTTGACGAACGTTCCCGCGCCGAGAGTATGCATAATCGGTGGACGAACAGGCGTGGGGAAGACTCGTTGTCTTTTAGCGTTGGAAAGATTACAAAACGAACAGATTATCGATTTAGAAGGTTTAGCAAATCACTCTGGGTCTGCGTTTGGATGGGTCGGAAAAGCTGCACAGCCAACCTCGGAACATTACGGGAACGAAGTGGCGTTCGCATGGGACGCGTTAGATCCTAAGCGGTGGGTATTCATCGAAGACGAAGGGCCGCACATCGGAAAATGTTCGGTCGATCCGAAATTGTTTCAAAGGATGCGAACAGCGCCTTTGATTTTACGATTAGTGTGCCCGTTAGAGTTGAGGGTGCACACGTTAGTGAGCGATTACGCGAAGGACGAGTTGCGAGCACAGGAAGGGTGGATGGATGGCATGAGAGAGGCGTGCGAAAAAATGACAAAAAGAATCGGCAGCGAGAAGCAAAAAGCGTTGAAAAACTCGTTAGAAAGCGGCGATTGGGCCGCCGTCGCCGAAAAGTTGTTAGAATATTACGACGGGTTGTACGATAAACATCTGGCGATGAAGCGCGACGATAGTAAAAAACATCGAAGGAAGCAAAAACAATTCAAAGAAATTCCCATGAATACCGATGCGACTGGCGAAAACGTCCAGAAACGTGATGGGGCTGCATTGAACGATATCTCATCCGCGACGTCAACGGGTGGTAGTAATAAAGAGAGACATGGCACGGTTGTTGACGTGGAAGTCTTTCCAGACGAAACCGGACGCAACATCGACGAAACCCGGTTATGCAGAGACGTGCAAATGGCGGTGGCTTTATTCGAGTTGACGAGTCAGAAAATAGACGAAGAGGTGGAAGATTTGCAAAGTGCAATAGATGGATGATAACAAAAGTAGAAGTAGGAGTAATACCGGTAATAATACAGTAATAGTAGTGCTTAAAATGTTTTATAATCCAAATACGTGTTCGTAGAAAGTGTTGTTGATACATTGCTAAAGAAGTGTACTTGTTGGTTTAAATATAAAGTACGTTTCCACGCGCGAAGGACTTTCTCTTCCTCACACATTTAATTATTATTATCCGGCAAAAGAAGCGCGCGATCTTTACGTTGCTATTACTTCTTCGCCATCACTTTGTGTGTGTGTGTGTGTGTTCCAAAAAAGTCGTTCGTGCGGTTTGCAATGAGAACGATCATTCCATCGATGATTTTTCGATTACCTTTGTTTTTGTTCTCGAGTCCTCATCCTTTCCGGCAACATCTCCTTCGGCCTAACGTACTTCAACCCTCTCTTCTCTCTCCTCTCTCGTATCCCATCCACGATCTCCTCCAACCTCGGCATTCTCTTCTCCTTCAACTTACTAAACACCTCCTCGCCGTCGTAATAAATCTCAAACGCCCCGGTATTTCCAAAATTCTGTCTCAACAGGTTCCCGACGAAGTGAATGGTTAACATGGAGTGCATCTTATTGGCTTCCATGGAGGTGACCCAGTCGGGAACGCGCGTCCCGACTGGCGAAAACTCGCGATAAAATTGGGAGCCTCTGAACGTCATACCAACCATCCCTAATTGCGCGTAACTCGTCAATCGCGTCAGTATTCTCATCGGACGTTTTGGTGGGAAATTCGTCCCCACGATGTCCACGTCTTCCCCGAAGTGGTGCGAACAAATCTGTCTCACGTGTTCGAACCCACCTCGATACTGTCAGGATTGACAGAACGAGATGTGGATTTTATCGCCCATCGAGCGCGCGTCCGTCCCAACACCGAGACCGTCGCTTTTCGCCATCGGGTCGTCGCCCATCGCATCCTCGCGCAGTCCAATCGCCAGGGAGAGACCGACGAACGCGAGGAGGAACAATTTGGAAAAAAAGGATTTCGATGCTGCCGATGCTGCTGATGATGATGTTGGTGGATGCGCGACTTTTGCATCGTCTTCCTCGCGCGGACCACCACCACCCTTCGCGTCGTCGTTTCCCTCGTCCTCCGTTTTCGCCATCGTTTTCGTCAAAGTCACACCACCGTCGTCACCACCACCACGTCAGCGCGCGCGCGTCCGAGAAGGTCGATATGTATATTTACACACAACGATCCGCGAGAGAAATGAACGACGGTGTGTTGTTGTGGTGGTGGTGTTGGTGGTGTTCGAGAGGACCCTTTTTTTTTTGACTTTTTTTTTTTTTTTGAAAGTCCTTTCTTTTCCCCTCTCTCTTCTTCTATATTTTTTCAAAGTGTGTCCCCCCTTTCTTTTTTTGTGTGTCCCTCCTACTTTTTTTTTTTTCACTTTCGATGACAAAAAAGAAAGGACCCACACATTTTTTTAGTAATATCGAGCCAAGAGGACGACGACGAAGAGAAACAACCAACAACATGGAAGACGCGTTCGCGCGCTCGATCGGCGAGGTAGAGAGTCACTTTGACTTTGACGACGGCGTCTCTTTTTATTTTTCGTTTTTCGGTTTTCGAGGGGGGCTTTTGGTGTTGGCGGTGTAGGAGTAAAGCGTTCGACCGAAGAAGAAGAAGAAGGATGATTAGTATGCGTGATTTTGATTGATGATGTGATGGGGTCTCTCTTTCTCTCTTTCTCTCTGAAAGGGACCTCGTGCCGTCGCCGTCGTTTACGTCGTCGTCTTCGCGCTGACGAGAGACCCTCTTTCCTTCCCTCCAAACTCACCAACCTACGCGTTTCGGTTCCTTTTTTTCGCTTTTGTCTCTTCCAGGTGCTGGACTACCATCAAGTGGACGCCAATCGCGGATTGTCGGAAAAGACGAATCACATCGAGAAACTTCGCCTGCGATTTGGCGCGAACGAAATGCCCGAGGAGAAAGGGCAAAATTTTATAAAGTTGATTTTAAAGCAATTCGACGATTTACTGGTGAAGATATTAATCGTCGCCGCGATCGTGAGTTTTATATTAGCAGCGGTGGATGGAGACGGAGAATTAGCGTTCGTGGAGCCGACGGTGATTGTTTTGATATTAATCGCGAACGCGACGGTCGGGGTGGTCACGGAGACAAACGCCGAGAAGGCAATCGAGGAGTTAAAGGCGTACCAGGCGGATTTAGCGACGGTATTGAGAGATGGACGGTTGCGAGTGGTGAAAGCGAGCGCGTTAGTACCTGGAGATATCATTGAACTCGCGGTTGGGGCAAAAGTACCAGCGGATTGTAGGATTATTGGGATTTTGAGTTCGACGTTGAGAGTAGATCAGGCGATTTTGACCGGCGAGAGCGGAAGCGTGGAGAAGGAGGCGGGGCACATAGAAGATAGCGAACGAGCCAGAAGAGCGGTGGTTCAGGATAAAACGTGTTTGTTATTTAGTGGGACAGTAGTGAGCGTTGGGAGAGCGAGGGCAGTCGTCGTCGGGACTGGGTTGAACACGGCGATTGGGAAGATTCGAGACGCAATGAAAAATCACGGCGGCGGAGACGACGAGGAAGAATTGACGCCTTTGAAGAAAAAATTGGACGAATTTGGGAGATTGTTGAGTAAAGTAATCGCGGTGGTATGCATTTTGGTGTGGGTGGTAAACATCGGACATTTCGGCGACCCTTTGTACGGTGGGTGGTTTCGAGGGATGGTGTACTATTTGAAAATTGCGGTAGCGTTAGCGGTAGCGGCTATTCCGGAAGGTTTACCGGCCGTGGTAACGACGTGCTTAGCGTTAGGGACTAGAAAGATGGCAAAAAGACACGCGATTGTTAGATCGTTGCCGTCGGTGGAGACTTTAGGATGCACGACGGTAGTGTGCTCGGATAAGACGGGGACTTTGACGACGAATGCGATGTGTGTGCAAAAAATGTGCGTGGTGGATCGCACGAAGCAAAGAAGTAATAGCAGTAGGAATGGTGGCAGTAGTGTGAATGTAGGTAGTAGCACTTCTTTATTAAGAGAGTTCGATGTGGAAGGAAACTCGTACGCGCCGAACGGATTGATTCTCGAAGCGTCCAACGGCGTCATTTCTCCAAGACAACAACGGTTCAATCCCATCAACAAAGACGTGGTGAAACACCCGGCAGATTTACCGTCGGTCCTGCACTTATCCATATGCGCATCTTTGTGTAATGACTCGACGCTGACGTTTGATTTGAATAAGAGAGAGTTTGTGAAAATTGGTGAATCGACCGAAGTCGCTTTGCGAGTTCTTTCCGAAAAGATTGGTCTTCCCGGTTTTGACGCCATGCCGTCCGCGTTGACAAAGCTTTCTGAGCAAGAACGCGCGTCATATTGCGCCGCTTACTGGGCAGGGCAATTCAAACGAGTCGAGCAACTTGATTTCACTCGAGATCGAAAAATGATGAGTACCTTGTGTTCTCGAAAAGGAACAAATATTTTGTTTTCCAAAGGCGCTCCGGAGGCGGTGTTGGCAAAATGCACCAACGCTCTCACAAACGCCAAAGGCGCGGCAGAACCAATGAACGATCAAGTTCGCAAAGATCTGAACGATGTTCTCGCGAAATACGCGAAAACTTCTTTGCGCGTTTTAGCTTTAGCCATGCGTCCAATGCCGGCGAAACAAACGCAAATCGATGCGGAGGATGAAAACGACTTGACTTTTCTCGGTTTTGTCGGCATCGCGGACCCGCCGAGAGCAGAAGTTGCTCGCGCGATTGCTACGTGCAGAGGCGCGGGCATTCGGGTCGTCATGGTAACGGGGGATAATAAAACGACGGCAGAGTCAATCGGCGCACAAATTGGCCTCATCGAAGCGGACGCGTTTGGCGAACCAATCGTTCCGGACGGCGCGAGTTTACAAGGCGTAGACTTTGAAGAGTTGAAATCTGAACGCGAAAAATCTGAAGCCGTGACGCGTTTGTCCATTTTTAGTCGCGTTGAACCCGCACACAAGGCAAAATTAGTGGAACTGTTAAAGAATCAAAAACATGTTGTCGCTATGACTGGGGACGGTGTTAACGATGCCCCGGCTTTGAAAAGAGCCGACATTGGCGTCTCCATGGGTTCCGGCACGGAGGTCGCGAAACACGCGAGCGATATGGTTCTTGCCGACGACAATTTTGCTACCATCGTTTCCGCCGTCGCAGAAGGTCGTGCTATTTACGACAACACTAAAGCCTTTATTCGGTACATGGTTTCCTCGAACATTGGCGAAGTCGTGTGTATCTTCATCGCGGCAGCGTTGGGCATGCCGGAAACCTTGTGCCCGGTACAACTCTTGTGGGTGAACTTAGTCACGGACGGTTTACCCGCCACAGCACTCGGGTTCAACAAACCCGATAGAGATATCATGCGACAGCGCCCGCGATCTCCTACGGAGCCCATCGTTGACTCTTGGCTCTTCATCCGATACTTGATTGTTGGCGTTTACGTCGGCATCGTCACTGTCGTCGCTTTCGCGTGGTGGTTCATGTACTTTGAAAACGGCCCACTTCTCTCGTGGAGCGACTTGACCTCGTTCGAGCAGTGCGTAGAAGGTGCCCACGATTATTCGTGTCAAATATTTAAGGACCGCCGTCCTTCGACCATGTCCATGACTGTTCTTGTTACGGTGGAAATGTTCAATGCGTTGAACGCCTTATCGGAAAACTCGAGTTTATTGAAACACCCACCTTGGTCCAACAAATGGCTCTTAGGCGCTATCTTCATCTCCATGGCTTTGCACGCGATGATATTATACGTTCCTTGGATGAACATCACCTTCAGCGTGAGCTATTTATCCTGGAAAGAATGGAAAGCGGTTTTATGGCTATCCTTCCCGGTCATCGTCTGCGATGAAATTTTGAAAGCGCTGACGAGAAAATTCAAAAAGCGCGGGGGTAGGTATTTTGGGCGTTTAGGTTTCGGTAGCAGTAGGAAAGCAGATTTGCTTCCCACTAGACACGGTATCGGAGCGGCTTTCAGCGGGAGTAGCCCGAAATTTCACAATCAGCTCTCGCCACACACGATGTAGTAAAGCGCTTCATGTAGTACTATAGATATGGACTTGAGGTACTCTTGTACCTAAGCACAACGAACTCGTTGATGTGTAAATTCTTTATATTATCGCGCGCGCATAAAATCACCTCTTCTCTTCCCGTCTCTCATTCTTTCTGACGTCCATGCCGTCGTCGCCGTCGTCGTCGTCGCGGCATCGCCAAACGACGCCGCCGCCTCCAGAAAAGAAGCTTTCCATCTGTTTCGTATCCGATTTCTTCCTCCCGCACATCGGGGGCGTCGAATTGCACATCGCGCATCTCGCGTCCGAGCTTCGCAGACGAGGGCACAGGGTGTGCGTGTTCACGCACTCGTACAACGACGATTCAGACGACGACGACGACGATTCAGACGACGACGACGAGACGACGAAGAAGAAAAAGAAGAGCGAGACCGCGCAGAAGAAGCAGACGAAGGAGGTGTTCTCTGGCGTGCGCTACTTGAAGTCGGGCGTGAAAGTCTACCACGTCCCGAGACTCACCATCCGGCACACCAACTGTTGTTACCCGACAATTTTTGGCACCGCGCGCGTTTTCCGAATAGCGTGCATCCGGGAAAATGTGGACGTCGTTCACGCGCATCAAGGAGGAACGCTTTCGCACGAATGCATGCTACACGCGAAAACGCTTGGAATTCCGTGTTGCGTGTTTACGGACCACTCTTTGTTTGGGATGAACGACGACGTGGCGAGTATTCATAGTAATAAGGTGTTACAGATGACGCTAGGAGAGGCAGATAAGGCGGTATGCGTGACGAACGCGGCGAAGGAGAACACGTGTTTGAGAGGTGGGATGAACGTCGTTCTTGCGTCGAGGAGGAATAAGAAGAGGAAGGAGAGAGAGAATGGTTATGATGATGATGATGATGAGGTGTACGAGTTGCGCGGGTTTGATCCAAGGAAGATTGAAGTGATTCCAAACGCCGTGGACGGGGAGGCGTTTTATCCTCCTTCTCGCGCGATGGAGAAGAAGGGGAACGTGAATGAAGGTAGATTTAGTAATAGTAGCGGTAGAAATAGTAGCGGTAGAAGTAGTCGAAGCAGCACAAGCAGTAGCTCAAAAACAAACAACGAGAAAGAGGTTACCATTGTCGTCTGTTCGCGTTTGACGTACCGAAAAGGGATTCACCTCCTCGCGAAACTGATTCCATTGACGTTGAAAGAAAACAAAAACGTTCGTTTCATAATCGCGGGATCTGGTCCGATGGAGCCGCATTTACGCGAAGTGTGCGAAAAAACGCACAAAAAGGAGTGCAAAGGAAAAATAGAATTTTTAGGAGACTCGAAACACGAGGACGTGCCGAACATTTTGCGTCGAGGAGATATTTTCTTGAACTGTTCATTGACGGAGGCGTTTTGTACGGCTATCGTTGAAGCTGCGAGTTGTGGGTTGTTAGTCGTGGCGACAGCCGTCGGTGGGGTTCCAGAAGTGTTACCGGGAGTCACGAGGGTCACTCCTCCATCGCCACCGAGAACAAAAAGAAAATCGGGGGAGACGGGAAGAAGAAAACTGATGGAAAAAACAAAAGAAATAGCGTCGTCTTTTTTAGCTCCGCCGACGGTTTCTGATTTATTCGTGCAGCTTCAAAAAGCCATCGCGCTCGTCGCAAACGGCGAGGTAGGAGATCGTGAGCGAGAGGCCATTGGAGATCAGATTTTACAAAAGTACTCCTGGTCAGCCGTCGCGAAAACGACCGAAAAATTGTACCTGAACGTCCTTCTCGAAAAGGAGAACGCGAAGAAGAATACGAATACAAAAACCTGGAAGAAGGATGGAAGCAAGAAACGAAAAATGTCCAGCTCTCGGGACGTCGCGAAAACCGACGACGATTTCGCGAGCCGCTTGATTCAAAAATATACCTCGCAAGGCGTCGTATTCGGCCCGCTTTTGTGCTGCGTCGCGGCGTTGGCGAAACTGTATGTAAAAGTGCTTGAATTCGTGGATCCGGTGGAAATCATTCGCGAAAAAGCCGATTTGACGACCGACGCCATCGACGGCGGCGACGACGATTGCGTCGGTCGATTTTTAGCCGAGAAAAGAGAGCGAGCGAGATTCGAGTAGTTTTCTTCGTTTTCTTCGATATTAGTCGTGTAAATAGGATCTATCTATGTTGTTTAAAGTTGTACATGTATGTATATCGTTGATGTATACTTTGAAACGTAGATGCGTCGTCGGTCTTTTTCTACATACATACATACGTACATACATACGTACACAAAAATTCCCTTCCTTTGTGCTCAAAGAATCGAATGATGAAATGAAAAACGTCAAAAGAAAACTCCCCCTCATTTTTAATCGAAGAAAAAGATGAAGGAAAAACACGACCACCACGCGCGCTCTCGCCGCCGGCGTGGCCGAGCGGGGCCCCGTCGAATCGCGCGCGCGGTGTTTGTGGTGGTGGTCTTCTTCTTCTTCTGCGCGTTCGTCCCGTCCTCGTTGGTCATCACCAAAGAAAAGCCCAAAACGCGCGGTACTTTAGCATCATCATCATCATCATCAACAACATCGTTTTCGTTCTTCCCGGTGGCCGAGGCGTTGGAATTCGATCTCGTTCACCGCGGAGACTCGGACTACGACGACATGAAATGCGTCTCGGAAGAGCACAACGAACGCGCGATAGTTTTGTTTTCGTTTAAATCCATAGATAACGTGAAGTTATCGATAAAGGTGTTCGATCCGAACGATAAAGTGGTGAAGCAGTTTGAGGACGTCGCAGAGGGTGATTACGGCTTTACCGCGGAGGTTGGCGGCGATTACAAGGCTTGCTTTTTTGCGGCACAAATAGCGGCGGAAGATCGGGTGAAGCACCGAGTAAGTCTGGAGTGGAAGTCTGGAGTGGCAGCAACGACGTGGGGGAAAATTGCAAAAGAGGAGGACGTGGATGTGTTTACGAAGTCGTTGCGAAGGGTGGAGGCGGATTTGACCGAAGTGCATGAAACGATGTTGGAGTTGAGGAAGTTGGAGGCAGATATGCGGGATAAGAACGAGGCGACGAATTCGAGAGTCGTGTGGATGGGGATGATTAGTTTGTCCGTCTGCGTTGCCCTGGCGTTTTGGCAAATTTTCTACTTGAAGGCGTTCTTCAAGAGAAAGAAAGTTTTGTGATTTCGACTGTGCGACGATGGAACTCTGTGGTTGGTCATCATTATTATATCTATCTATCTACTACGTACGTATATCTATCAACCTATCTGCTATTCTTGCATTCTTTTCCGTTGTCATCATCGGTATAGCCAAACAAGCGAAACCATTTCTGCCAGCGCCGGTTGATTTCTCTTTTCGTCTCTACGCTCAAATCAGCCGCGAAAGCGTTCTTCTTGAAATTTTGCATCGCGGCGGATTCGATGTACGCTTTCGCTTTCTTTTCCGCGTGGCTTCCTTTGTACTTTTCCTTTTTGTTCTTCTCATTCTTCCCCTCGGCCTCTGATGAAAGAAACTCAAACGCGTCGTAAATCTTCTCTAAAGTTTCTAACGGGTTTTTGTCCAACTCTTTGAAAGGCACTTCCATCACGCGAGACGGAGCGATGCTTTTCACATCCTTCTCGTACGCGTCGTGTAAAATTTCACCTTGTCGAAATATAAACTCCTCGATTTCTTCTCGGCACGTCGGCTTTTGCAAAAAACACGACCAGTAATACTTATCGGCCATATTTGCCGCGCTTTGAAAGGTTTCGTACGGGTGGCGATGGCACACTAAAAACTGCGCCTTTGGGAACATGTGCGCTAAAAGTTTGATCCGAGCCATATGAACTGGCGATTTCAACACCAGTCTTCTCCTTCTTTTTCTTTGCTTCGTTGTATCATCTCTTCGTCCCCTTTCCGCTGCGTGCGTTATTTTTTGTACGAAGTACCAAAAACTCTCCCGCCACATTCTCGCGTCTTCCGGTTTGCACGGATGCTCTTCGTCGTCCGCGTCGAGGCGATAAAACGGTCGAAACGTTCCTTCCAATTTCGGAAACATCAAGGGCGCATACGGCGATGTCAAACAACTGGTCAACTGGTTCGTCGCTACCTCGTCTTCTTGCGGCGTGTCGTGCGCTAATCTCATGTTATCCATAGGCCTCGTATCGTCCATGATCGCTTTCAACATTTCCCGTACCCGCGCGGGAAATACCAGAAACGAGCTTGGAAATCCAACATCGAACGTCGTGCACGTGTAAAACGCCTCCTCGTCGAGCGTTAAAAGATTGTGCAAATGCGTCGTCCCAGTTCTCGGATGGCCGACGATGACGACGGGATCCGAACCGACCACGGTTTTCCGAATCGCGCGACCAAACAGCACCAGCTCGATGCACGCGAAGACCGAGTTGACCAACGACATCGCCGTCAGAAAGGCGATGCGCGGGAAATACCGAACGTAATCGATGTCCCTTCGGTACCTCGTCACCAAGCGAAGCCACTGCGCGAAGGTCATCCCACTCAAAGGGTGGTTCTTCACGCTCGTAAAATCCCGCGGGTGCCACGGAATGTGCTCGCGGGGTCGACCCATCGTTCGCACTCGTCGCTGACGAAACGCTCTCTCTCTCTCCTTTTTTTAATGACGACGACGACGACGAGACAAACTTTGCGAAAATACAAAAAGTGGAAAGGAGAAACGAGGGACTTTTGCGCGTCGTCGCGACATCATACTTTAAGCCTGCCTGGTATGAGCTCACGAGGGTAGTAGGATACATGCATTCTTTCTCTTTTATTTACAATAATAATAATACGTAATAATAATAATATCGTGTTTTCATTTTCACGCGAGCGCGCGCGAGCGCTCGTATTCGCACACGGTATGATGCATGCGAATTCTCTTTCTTTCTGACGGTGCTTCCTCCTTTGAATGAAATTATTTATCGTTGATTAACTTCAGGCCCAAAGCGACCAAAGCGACTTGTAAAATAACTTGCGGGTACCACGCGACTTTAGCCACCGGCGAAAAGAACGTGACGTTGACGAACAGGGCCAAGTGGCCGCACAACATCGCCGTGACTTGCTTCAAATACGCCTTGGTGATTTCCGCGCCGAATAAAAACGGGCCGCCGAGGAAGGAGAGGAAGAGCACGCCGGTCATTCTCGACCACCAATTCGTGATGACACCTCCAGCATCGACGTTCCAATAGGACATGGCGACGTGCGTAAATTTCGGGAACGGCGGGTTCGGGCCGAACCATAACTGCGCGCTGCCCGGCATGAGCATGAAAACGGCGAAAAAGCCAAACATGCCGAAGCAGAATGCGCAAAATTTCTTCTCCAACGGCCAATCGGCGATGCCGCCGGCGGCTTGCACCGTCGCGCCGCGTTCTGGGTTCGCCCCGGACGCCGTCGAGTTCGCGATCGTCGACGTTCCTCTCTTTTGGTGGTGTTGGTTCGCCGCCGCCGCCGCCATCAGTGCCGTCGCTTTGAGCGCGACTTCTTTGTCCTTGGTCGACATCATCATCATCGATGGTGCTGAGTCGACATTTTTTTTCGCGATCATCACTTTTACTGATCGAGAAGAAGAAGAAGAAGAAGATCTTTTGGCGGCTCCGACGCGCGAGCGCGCGAGCGCGGACGATGTGGACGTCAAAGCGAACATAATAATACCGTTAGTGTTGTGCGTGCGCGTGTTTCTCTTTCTGGGTGAATTCCAAAACGACTACGAGCGTGTTTTTGTGACGACAAAACACACGCCTTTTGAATTGGACGAATCGATCCCGAAGAATTGCGTTCCAATTAAGTTTCCGATGATGATTGGTTCGCAGATATTTTTTACCTTTTTTGAATCATCATCTAATAATAATGCGCTTTTTTTCGCCCTCTTTTTTTTTCCCCCCAGTCTCAATTTTACTGCTGCTCAAAAAATTTTTTTGGGGGGCAAAATGACGCCTACCAAAGTATATATATGACTCTACGAGTACAAACACACACAAGACAGAAAGAAAGAGTCTCTCTCTCTCTCTCTCTCTCTCTCTCTCTCTCTCTCTCTCTCTCTCTCTCTCTCTCT
>MDSZ01136310.1_pt1 | contig 22275 bp, 24 predicted proteins | sample 811201 | NCBI WGS metagenome assembly MDSZ01 (sample SAMN05326647, study PRJNA326480) | marine metagenome | isolation source: seawater | place: Indian Ocean: North | collected 2010 | reverse complement strand
CTACAGGCTCTGGTAAGTCTACAACGTTGGCTTCTATGGTTAATCATATCAATATGTATAGCGCAAAGCATATTCTTACGATCGAAGACCCGGTTGAATTTTTCCACACATCTCAAAAATCATTGGTGAACCACCGGGAGGTCGGTACGGATACAAGCTCATTTGCAAGAGCTTTGAAGAGTGCGCTTCGTGAAGACCCGGACGTTATCCTTGTTGGTGAGATGCGTGATTATGAAACGATTTCCTTGGCCTTAACAGCCGCAGAAACAGGACACTTAGTTTTTGCGACGCTTCACTCTAACTCTGCATCTAAAACGATAGACCGTATTATTGACGTGTTCCCAACAGGGGATAAGGAAATGGTGCGAGCGATGATTGCAAGTTCTCTTCAGGGGGTGGTAGCGCAAACGCTTCTCCGTAAACAAGAAGGTGGGCGTGTAGGTGCGTATGAAATTCTGGTTGGTACAAATGCTGTTCGAAACTTGATTCGTGAAAACCAGATCCCGCAAATGTATTCTATGATGCAGACAGGATCGCGTTACGGCATGGTAACGATGCAAGATGCTATTAAGGACCTTTTAGAGACTGGGCTAATTGATGAAGAAGAAGCGCACCGCGCACTGATGGCTACGACTGATGAAAACTCAGATGAGGGTGGCGATAGTGAATATGCTGCAAAAGCTGTAGGTGGTGGCCGTAAAGATGGTGGTGGTTCCTCTGGTGGCTCTGATGGGGGGTATTCATTTTGAGTTCTGATGCTGCGAATAGACCGCCTGTCATACTAGAGTATCTTCAGTCTATGAATAGTATGGGGGCGAGTGATATGTATGTCACAGTTGATGCGCCTATTGCTCTTCGCGTGGATGATCATATCTCTTATCCGAGTGATCAAAGGATTTCTCTTGATGAGGTCGACTCTATTCTTAATTCTATTCTTACAGCGCGTCAGAAAAGAACTTTTGATGTTGAGATGGAACTTAACACATCTCTGGATATGGGGGAGCTTGGCCGTTTTCGTGTAAATGTTATGCGTCAGCGTCAAAAACCGGCAATTGTGATTCGCCGTATTGTCTCTAAGATTCCAGGAATACGTGACCTAAGACTTCCATCTATTCTCGAATCTCTATCGCTTGAAAAGCGTGGCTTAATCCTTCTGACTGGTGTCACAGGCTCTGGTAAGTCAACAACGCTCGCGTCAATGATCGATTATCGTAATGAGCGAGAGGAGGGGCATATCATCACGATTGAAGATCCGATCGAATATTTCCACGATCATAAAAGATCGATCATTACGCAGCGTGAAGTTGGTGTTGATACTGAGAGTTATGCTATAGCGCTCAAAAATGCGCTACGTCAAAGGCCTGATGTAATGCTTGTTGGTGAGATTCGGGATCGAGAGGTTATGGAACAGGCCATGATGGTGACCGAAACGGGGCATTTATGTTTGGCAACAATCCACACGACTAACGCATATCAAGCTATTGAACGTATTGTGAACTTGTTCCCTGAGGAGCTAAGCAGTCAGGTTCGCATGAACTTATCAATGAACTTAAAAGCAATTATCTCGCAAAGGCTTATCCCTAGTGTGGATGGCTCATTGGTACCAGCGGTTGAGGTGCTTCTTAACCAAGGTCTTGTGCGTGAGCTGATTCTAAAAGGTGAGATATCTAAGGTCAGAGATGTTATGGAGCAAAACGCAAGTTCAGGTATGCGCTCTTTTGATATGTCATTGTTGCAGCTCTATAATGATGGTTTGATCTCAGAAGAAACAGTTATCACGAACTCTGATAAGCCTTCAGATATGAAGATTAAACTACAGCAGCAAAAGATATCTAAGCAAGACACAAGCTTAACAAGTGCCTTATCAGGTTTTGATACATCACAAATATCCATAGGGGATTAATAAAAAACAAGGATGTCTTCTTCTTGTTTGTGTGTTATGCTTATGTTCTAATTCCTAGGCACGCTATTCTTGTGTGCTTGTAACGATATATCTGTTTAGGGTTCATCTGATGAAGATTCAATTATCATTCAAACTAAAAACTATTCGCACACCATTGTTAAGTTTGGTTGCATGCGCTGCACTGAGTGTAAGTATAACGGGTTGCGATCTTGCTAAAAACCACTTGAAAGCAGATCGCGAAGGTGGCATGGAAGTCCAAGATTATCGTGATGCGCTTTCATCACGTGTTCAAGATGATGATGACAGTGATTGGTCTTCATCCGCACCATCTCTTCAGCCTTATATTGCGCAATCCTCTGAGACAATGAAGGCCATGCCTCTTGTTTCTGTGAGTGTTAATCAGAGTGTCCCTTTAAGAGATCTTCTCTACGAATTAGCTGAGCAAGCTGAATATGATTTAGAATTAGACCCTCGTATCCGCGGCGCAATTATCTTCACTGCACGTGAGCGTCCATTTGACCTCGTTATTAAACGTATCGCAAGTATCGCAGGTCTTCGTTATAAGTTTGAAGATGATGTTCTTCGCGTAGAGCTCGATACATCATATAACCAGCTCTATAAAATTGATTATTTGGCCTATGTAAGGTCAAATTCATCAACGATTTCGGCAGATATATCTGTTGTACAAGGTGAAGGTGCTCAGGCTGGATCTGGCTTCTCCACATCTGCTGAAAGTGAATCAAACTTCTGGGAAGAGTTAGATGGAAATATTGCGCAAATTATTGGCGGTGCAAATAATAACCATCTTCGTACATCAAGAACCCCACAAATAACGGCTACTGCTCAAAACCCTGATGTAGTATCTGGTGCTGATGGCGGTGAGCCTGCGCAGGCTGTTGTAAATGTATCTTCATTACCAACAGAAGAAGAGCCTGAAGATGAAGCGTCTGGTAATGCTGATGATGACCCAAATGCTCCTACATATACTATTAATAAACAGGCCGGTATTGTGAATGTTTTTGCGCCTGAGAAAACGCAAAAAGAGGTTGCGGAATATCTTCGACTTGTTAAGAGGTCAGTCACCGCACAAGTCTTGATTGAAACTAAGATTTTAGAAGTTTCTTTGAATGACGAGTTTTCAACTGGGATTGATTGGAATAGCTTAAATGCTGGGTCAAATAACGTTTTAGCTCAATTTACAGGTGTAGGTTCGAATGTCGGTTTGACCGATCCTTTACAGACGATTGGACGAGATGCAAGCAGTGTCTTTACGGGAAGTAATAATTTCTTTGTAAGCGTTTCAGATAAAGTAGATGTTCTTATTCAAGCATTATCAGGCTATGGAACAGTAAAAGCTCTTGCTTCGCCACGCCTAACCGTCGTCAATAATCAATCTGCAGTATTGAATGTATCAACTAACCGAGTTTTCTTCGAGGTGGATATCGACGTCTCAGATACTGATAATGGTGTTACAACTGAAATTAGCTCTACAGTAAATAGTGTACCCGAAGGCGTTCTTATTCACGTTCTACCATCCATTAATTTGGATGATAGAACTGTATCTTTGGCTGTGAGGCCAACTATTACTGAAGTTGTGAATAGAATAGAAGATCCTGCCGTACAGTATATTACTGCAGCTAACTCTATTACAGGTGTTACATCGGAGTTTCCTGAATTGAATGTGCAGGAAATTGATTCTGTAATTAAAGTAGACTCAGGTCGACCTATTGTAATGGGTGGTTTGCTGCAGGACCGTGTGCAAGGTGTGCAAGAGGGAATACCTGTACTAAGTGAAATCCCACTGGCTGGTGCGTTGTTCCGCGATCAGAATGATCTTATAACGAAGACAGAAGTTGTAATCTTTATGAAAGCAACGATCTTAGATTCACCTAGTGACTCTGTGCACGCGACTGATAAAGATCTTTATCGTAAATTCTCATCTGACCGTCGTCCATTAAGATTTTAAGAGAGACATATAATGATATCATCTGCGTTGGTAGGATATATTTTAAAGGCGGCCATTCGTGACCGCCTTTTAATATCGATGCTTATACTTATTATTTTAAGTGTAAGCCTTTCAGTCTTTTTTGGCTCTGCAGCAATATATGAAAAGGCGCATTTCACAGCCGTTTTTTCAGCCTCTACATTGCGTATTATAAATGTAATTGCGTTGTCATTATTCACTGTATTCTTTATTCGTCGTTCTTTTGAATCTCGTGATATCGAATATATGCTTACGCGCCCAATAGGACGTATAAAATTTCTACTCTCATATGCTTTCGGATTTTCTATTATCGCGATTTTTGCCTCAGTTCTCACAGCGGCATGTGTATATTTTGTTGGTAATCAAGCGGGAAATGATGGTTTTTGGCTTTGGGCACTAAGCATAATGATGGAAAACATCATTATGATTAATGCAGCTCTTTTCTTTTCAATGATTTTAACAAGTGCGGCGACAGCTGCTTTTACTGTATTTGGTTATTACGTACTTTCACGAATGAGTGGTCAAGTATTGGGTATTATCGATTCAGGTAAAGCCCTTATGAGTGAGAAGACTGAAACAACTACAATAATGGAGCTGACAATGCAGCTCGTTTCATTCTTAATGCCAAGAGGTGATTTGCTAGGGCAGTCATCGTGGCTATTATATGGTGTGCAGGAGACAGTTGGATATGGTTTTGTTATCGCACAAGGGCTTATTTACACTTCCATTTTGATTATTGCAGCCCTCATTGATCTTGTAACGAGAAAGTTCTAAAGCAAATTATTAATGCCATGAATGCGACTTCCATAAAACAGCATAAGAAAAATCTATTAAATGCGAGTTTCGCTTTAAAAAGCCTTCTTGCTTTGGCGGTTATTATTAACGGGTTCGTATGGCTATCCGTGAGAAACGAACAGACGCGTTGGCTGAATGTACCGCCAGCACCTTCAGTTCTGGCTGCAAGTTTCTCTGGACTAGGTGACTTACAGCTTGCTTATCGTTTGATTGGTTTAACTGTCCAAAATATGGGCGATACAGGTGGGCGTATAGTTAATTTAAAGGAATATGATACGCACGCATTATCCCAATGGTTTCATCTTGAGCATGCATTGGATGAACGCTCTAATTTTATTCCTTACCTCGCGGGGTATTTTTTCACTGGCCGTAAAGATAATAAAAATTTGGAACCTATCATTGAATATCTCGAGGTGGCTGCAAAAACGGATGCTCCATATAAATGGCGCTGGCTTGTACAGGCTGTTTTTTTAGCTATGCATAAACTCGAAGACACAGATAGGGCTCTAGAACTAGCTTATAAATTAGCAAAACTCGATGACCCTGATATGCCTGCATGGGCAAAGCAAATGCCAGCTTTTGTACTTAATTCAAAAGGTGAGAAAGCTGATGCACTCATGCTGATGCTTAATATCATGAAAACACAGGGCGAAAATATGGAGCCTGAAGAACTATATTCTTTGAAATATTATGTTTGTAATGAGATTTTATCTCCTGAAGAGAATGAAAAATTTGATTTTTGTGGTGATATATAGCCCTAAGCTCTAGTCTTTTAAGGCGTTTTCGTGTAATTGAGAAAACATGCAGGGCTTAAGCTTTTCCTTTATGGAGATTTTATCATTTATCGGATTGACGCAATGTGTGTACTTGGTCGTGCACATTCTTTTTCACTCGCGCCTGCGTTGGGAAACGATTATTCCCCTTATTTACTTCACAGTTCTTGCTCTCGCATTTTTTACTGATGCCTTGAAAGGCAATATTCCAGAAATAAAAGATAATGTGTTTTTTATAGAGTGGTTTGCATGGTTTTTGGGCCCACCATTGAGTTATTTGCTGATTGTACAAATGTCCAGAGCTGATAAGTTTCCATCTCCTAAAGATTTCGGCATACTTATTTTATTGCCGTTAAGTATGGCGATAGCATTTTCTTTTTTAGATACGAGTGATGAGTGCAATTTTAAAAATGCCTGTGAAGATTTACGTGGCCTATTAAATGTTTTTGGTTTGATGAGCGGCACTATAAGTCTGCTTTTAATCTTCTCACGGGCTGAGCTCTTTAGGATAATTCGAAAGCAACGAAATGGATCTGAGAGATATTGGCTAGTACTATCCTTGATCATTTTGAATGTCTTATTCTTAGGAACTGTTTTTGCAAACATAGCTGGAACATTACCGCAGGATATAAGTTTAACGCTAATTAGAAACGTACTTGGATTAGGCTTTGTTTATTTGGTCAGTACGTCTTTATTAAGGATTTTTCCTAAGGAAAGCTCTAAAGAGCGAGCAACAAGAGATGTTGAAGAGCTGTCAAATGAAGAAAAACAGCTAGCAAAGAAAATAGAAAAGCTATTAGATTTAGATAAGGTCTATCAAGAGCCGACATATAGTCGAAAAGATCTTGCAAATGAATGTAATGCTTCAGAAATTACGATCTCTAAAGTTATAAATACATATTTCGAGAAGTCCTTCCCCCAAATCATGAACGAAAGACGTGTTGAAGATGCTAAAAGGCTCCTAGTGGATACTGACGCTGCTATTAAAACCGTCGGGGAAGAGGTAGGTTTTAATTCTTTGCCATCATTCAACAGAGTTTTTAAGGATATGGTTGGTATATCGCCAGGTGAATATAGAAAGAATCACCTTTCTATATAAGCTTTTTGGCAAAAGCGCCTTTAAAAAGCGTCAAGTACTTATCATTTTGTTATTCTGAGTTCTCAATTTGTATGTTGAATTTGGCTGAATGTGAATCTTAATAAAGCTTTTACAAAATCAGGGTGAGAATTACCTTATAGGGCGTATTGCATGTGAACCAATTTAAGGTAGAATCAATGCTGCATGTTCATGCATCCAAAAAGCCGGATGGTCCGGCTGATTATTTAAGTGACTAAACTTTGATTCAGTGAATCATTTTACAGGAGAGAGTGCAATGGAAAAATCTATCCAAAATATACGTAAGGAAGAGGGCTTTACGCTTGTCGAACTTGCGGTTGTTATGATCATCATCGGAATTCTAATCGGTGGTATTTTGAAAGGGCAAGAATTGATCGCAAATGCCCGTGTGACTGCAACAGCTTCAGAACTAGAAAGTATCTCAGCAGCAGTTGATACATTTGATGATATTTATTCTGGTATGCCAGGGGATCTGGCATCTGCGACAAATCGTCTGCCTAACTGTAATGCAAACCCATGTAATAACGGTAATGGTAATGGCGCCCTAGGCGTCGCTCTTGGTGCCCTAGCTTTAACTACAAATGAATCTGCATTTTTCTGGAGTCATCTTCTTCAGGCAGATTTGATTGGTGGTCTTGATGGTACAAACAATGCGATATTTGGTAACGCATTGCCTGTAGCTCCAGTTGGCGGTGGTTATAAAGCCGGTGATTCGGCTGCTGGTGCAGGCGCATTTACTCTGGTTCGAAGTGGTACTTATGTGACAGTTGAGGGGGCTCCAGCTCTCTACAGTACAGGTGCTCCAGCATCTCCTTTAAATGTAACACAGGCTGCGCGCATGGACCGTCGTCTTGATGATGGTAATCCTAATGCTGGTAGTTTTGCGGCAGACTTCGTAAACTGTGCGGTAGGTGGTGTAAATACTGCTACTGCATATGCGGAATCAACACCTAACAATATATGTGCTGTTGCTTACCGCGTACGTTAATATAAATAACCCATAAGTAAAGCCCGGTTAGCATCGCTCGCCGGGCTTTTTCTTGTCTATGCAATGGGACTAATGAGCTATTAAGCAGCCTTTTCTGCTTGCACACTTTCAAGCGCACTGCATACAGCTTCGCCCATCTCAGAGCAACTCACTTCAGTGCATCCTTCGCTCATAATATCACCTGTACGTTTGCCGCTATCCAAAACATCCTTAACTGCGGCTTCAACCATATCTGCTAAGTCTCCACGCTCAAATGAATAACGCAGCGCCATAGAAAGGCTTAGAATCGTAGCAAGCGGGTTGGCTTTATTTTGTCCGGCAATATCTGGCGCAGAACCATGTACAGGCTCGTATAAGCCAGGCTGCCCAGGCTCGCTTAAGGACGCAGAAGGCAGCATCCCTAACGATCCGGTGAGCATTGCCGCTTCATCGCTCAAAATATCACCAAATAAGTTATCCGTTACAATCACATCAAACTGACTTGGGTTACGCAGGAGCTGCATCGCGCAATTATCTGCCAGCATATGCTCCAAGCTTACATCGTCGTAGGCGCTCGCATGAAGCGCTGTGATATCTTCACGCCATAACATACCGCTTTCCATCACATTACATTTCTCGCACGATGTAACCTTATTGGAACGCTTGCGCGCCAAATCGAACGCAACCGCGCCAATGCGTTTAATCTCTGATGTTGTATAAACTTGCGTGTTATAGCCGCGGCGCTCACCGTTACCTAAATCCTCAATACCGCGTGGCTCGCCAAAATAAACCCCGCCTGTAAGCTCGCGTACGATTAAAATATCAAGCCCCTTCACAATTTCCGGCTTAAGGCTAGATGCATCTACTAAAGCATCAAAGACTAGGGCAGGGCGCAAATTGGCAAATAAGTTAAGTTCTTTACGAATGCGCAACAAACCCGCTTCTGGGCGCTTGTTATACTCAACGCCATCCCATTTGGGCCCGCCAACACTACCCATTAAAATCGCTTTAGCGCTTCGACATTTTTCTAATGTTGAATCCGCTAAAGGCTCGCCATACTCATCATAAGCTTGCCCACCAATCAGATCATGTTCAATTTCAATATCGAAATCAGCATTATCTTTAAGCCAGCCAACAACCTTAGCGGCTTCTGCAACAATTTCAGGGCCAATGCCATCACCTGGCAAAATTACGAGTTTATCAGTCATCTGTTTTTCCTTATCTCTAAACCCAGCCGCGTTGCTGTGTAAGCTGCGCTTCATACGCATCAATAGCCGGCTTTTTCTCTAATGTTAAACCAATATCATCCAGCCCATTAAGCAAGCAATGCTTGCGGAATGGATCGACATCAAAGCTAAAGCTGAAATGATTGCCACGTGTGATGGTTTGTTTTTCAAGATCAACTTCAATCAAAGCTTCAGGCTCTTCTTTAGCGCTGTTCATAAGCTCATTCACTTGATCTTGGGGTAGGGCAATCGGCAAAATACCATTCTTAAAAGAGTTATTATAAAAGATATCCGCAAAGCTAGGCGCGATGATGCAGCGAAAGCCCATATCGAGCAAAGCCCATGGTGCATGCTCACGGCTAGAACCACAGCCAAAGTTATCACCTGTGATCAGGATATGTGCATCTTGATGCTGTGGCTGATTGAGAGAAAACGTCCCTAAAGGCTGGCCGTCATCATCATAGCGAATATTGTAAAAGCAGCTCACCCCAAGCCCTGTACGTTTCACAGTTTTCAAAAATTGCTTTGGAATAATAATATCCGTATCAACATTCATCATATCCAACGGGGCTGCTTTTGCAGATAAGGTGGTGAATTTATCCATTTTTATTTGCCATAATTTATTTATTTGTGCTAACAAGCATTCATAGCCAATTTATAGCGCTAAAGCAAGATGAACTCTGAGGGTAAACAGCTGAAATGGTAAATCCAAAACCAAACGATAATGCGCTAAAAGATCTGCATGTTCCATTTATCCCCGCGCCAAATCACAGTTATGTTTCTGAAGAGGATGACGCGCGCGCATTGAAAATTATGAATAGGCAAAAGCGCTGTAAAACGGATCGTCGTGTTAAGGCGCCATCGCAAGATGAATGTATGTTTCTGGATGATTACCGACGTAGAAAGGCGATTGATCTTATTAGGCAAGCGCAGGTGCAAATTGAAGCGGCAGATTTCGATGATGACTTAGACCAGGCTATGCGCGCGCGTGATAAATTAAAAAATGTCATGATGTTTGATAGAGCGCTAGACGGGGGGCTAGATCCGGATACGAAAAACCAAGCCTTTAAAGAGCTTCTAGAGCTTATTAAACTTCACCATAAAGACCGTTGGCAGGGGCTAATCGAGCAAGATTATTTTGAGGAGCTATCATGCGATGCTTACAAAATGCTTCAAGAGCTCACTAAGAGTGATTTTGAATATTTTAAGCGCTTTAATGACGTGCAGGATACGCTGGATGAAGGCTGCGTTAATGTCATTGAGGCCTATGAAAATATCGATGACGCAAAGTCATATATCTTTAATAGGAGCGCCTACCCGAAAGATGCGATCAAAGCTGAGCAATATAGTCATGCTCTAAATTACATGCGTGATCAGCAATCACCTCTCTTGGACGAGGTTATTAAGCAAATAGGCAAACGTGCTATAGAATCGTTAAGTATATGCGAAAAGAAAGAATATTGTGGAACTTCGTATAACAGTAATGCACGCGGTTTATTAAGCCCGAAAGATGGCTATTTAGCTCTACGTGACGCATTTAAAGATGCTGCTGCAGACTATAAAAAGGAAGTCGATTTTCTCAAAACTATTGATAAAGAGCATCCATCATATCAGACTGCGCAAGATGTCTTAAGAGAAATAGCGGCTCAACATGAAGTGCTTCAACAAAACTATGTGGAGCATTTAAAGAGTGTAGCTCTAAGCAATGAAGAGCTTATAAACAGCCTAAAGCCTTAAAGGCCTTAAGCATTTCTCTGCAAAATGCGGCCTTTTTTATAATCTGCTTCTTTCATCTTAGCAAAAGCTTCGAATAATGCCATATCATAAATCTGTTCACCTTTTTCTTCGCGCATGCGCTCTAAAACACCACTTGGCGTAATGTCACGATCTGCGAAATGCGGTCTCCATATACGATAACCATCATAAGCTTCAATGATAGATGCCAAACGTACGGGAGCGCTTAAAAGCTCACCTTTAAGTCCATGTGTCCCAGAACCATCCATATTCTCGTGATGGTGTAGCATAATATCGACCATAAGATCTTTAAAAGGGTGCTTGATGCCTTCAAAGCGATCGCGCACAATCATCGCGCCGAGCTGTGTGTGCGTGCGGCGATAAGCCTTCATCTCACCATCAGGCTTTTCTTCCTGATCCCAAATCTCAACAGGTAAGCGGCGCTTGCCAATATCATGCGGCATCACCGCCCAATACATATTTTGCGCAACAGTATCACCCAGCCCCATCGATACACATGTGCGTCTTACATTTGTGGCAACACGCTGCGCATGTTCATGAAAGATATAAGTGTGACCGCTAGGGCGCTGACGATCATACAGCTCTAGCTTATCAAGTTCTGAAAGAATGAAGGGTTTAAAGACATCTTGGCAAATTTCGTCTGTCTCAAAATCAAAATTATCTGGCCATTTATACATCTGCTCGCGCCTTGCTTGTGAAACATGCGAGAACCTTTTGCCTGATCTGGAAAAAAGAATCCACCCTTAAAAATGAAAATCTTGATCTTTTATTCGGGTAAGGGCCAGAAAGGCGCGAGGTCACAGTTGATATGGCCAGTTTGATAGGCATTTTTCGCCAGAGTTATGATCTCAGTTTGGTTAAGTGGCTTTGTTATACCATAGCCCTGAATCTTTACGTTTTTGAGATGTTTGTTAACCAAGTCAAATTGCTCGCTACGCTCTATACCTTCGACAACGACTTCGTATTCATTAATGTCGGGCGTTTGCTCTATGAGCGTGATAAGCGCATCTTCATCATCAAGAATGCTTTTATCAAATTTAAGACCTTTAATTTTAACGCCATTTTCTTTTAAAAAGGCTAATCTCTCTGGTTGCGAATCAACTGCTCCGTAATCATCAAGCCATAACTCGTGGCCTCGCGCTTGTAAGGCTTTTAGATTGCTCAAAATTATTGGCAAATCATTATCTGGAAAATAATCTTCTAATATTTCAAAGGTGATATTGTGCGGTTTAAGCTTGTTGAGGCTCATCTGCTTATCGACAGTGCTTATGAGGTCTGTAGCCGCAAGTGTGGCGGGCGATAAATTAATGCTTAATGGAACGTTTTTATTATTCTTGGCGAAACTACATGCTTTTTCAAAAACTGCTTTATCTAGGTTTTTAAGTAAACCACATTCTGCAAGCTCAACGGTGAAATGCTCAGGTGAGTGATCCACGTCAGCCTTTTTTCTTGCTAATACTTCTAATTTGTAAAGCTCGAGCCGCCCGTCATTATTGTACTGAGCGATAGGCATGAAGTGAATAATATAGTGTGAATTTGCGAATGCTTTGCTTAAAGGGCTAACGGCGCTAGCTTGCTCCGCAAGGCTTGAACTGCGGCTTGATGGGCTCAAACGATCTTCTTGATCTATGCTCGGCTTAACGCTAATCAGCTAACCCCTTGCTTTTTAAATTATATGAATGAAAGGTAATATAGATATTTTCTTATAAAATGGAAAGAAAAAAGCGACTATAGTTTTAACGCCTTGCACAAAAATGGGGGTAAATAAATAAAATTCATCTAAATTTGAATTTTATACTAAGTTTATGGTAAGATGCTTTCGCAAACGCATATCGCAAGATTCTCTTCCTGAAAAAAGGAGATACCATGCTCAAGTTCAAAATTCTTCTCATATCATGTCTGCTCATAGGTGGGGCTTTTTCTGCTGGTTCTGCAAATGCACAAAGTGATGAGCTTGCATTACTACTGAGCCAACAGACTAATGATTGGGAAGTTAGTCAGGGTGACTCTAAGATGAAATATCGCTTTAGCGGCTATGATAAAGAGAAGGGCACTTGGCATCTTTATATGCGAAATCGTGCTGATAATAGCTTCGATAACACACCTTTAGCCAATGAGTTAAACGCGCTTGAGCCATCCGCTGGCGTTGAGTTTAACTGGAGCTTCTAAACGCTATACCAAATATTTATCTTATAAACGTCTTACATCTGTAAGCTTGCCAGTGATTGCTGCTGCTGCTGCCCGCGAAGCAAACCGTTTGAGGTTTGTTCGCACACCCAAAAAAAGCTATAGCGGTGATTATCTTATAAACGTCTTACATCCGTAAGCTTGCCAGTGATTGCCGCTGCTGCTGCCATAGCAGGGGAGACAAGGTGCGTACGACCGCCGCGGCCCTGACGACCCTCAAAGTTACGGTTTGATGTCGAAGCGCATCTTTCGCCCGGTTTAAGCTGATCTGGGTTCATGCCTAAGCACATAGAGCAACCCGGCTCACGCCAATCAAAACCAGCCTCGATTAATATATCGGCAATGCCTTCTTCCTCAGCCATGATCTTAACAAGACCTGAGCCAGGTACGACCATCGCTTCAACGCTTTCTGCAACTTTTTTGCCTTCGACAATCTTGGCAACTTCGCGTAAGTCTTCAATACGCGCATTTGTACATGAGCCGATAAAGATTTTATCGACCGCGATATCGGTCATTTTTGTACCCGGCTCAAGCCCCATATAATCAAGCATACGCTTAACAGAGGCGCGTTTATGCTCATCTGCAAAATCTTCAGGCGCAGGCACGCTGCCCTCAATTGAGATTGTGTCTTCTGGTGTTGTACCCCATGTTACTGTCGGTGGAATATCTTCGGCTTTAAGTACTACCTCTTTATCATAAACCGCGCCCTCATCAGATGGCAGCGTTTTCCAATAGGCAACAGCCTTTTCAAACGCCTCGCCTTGCGGCGCCATAGGGCGGCCTTTAATATAACGGAACGTTGTCTCATCTGGCGCAACAAGACCAGCACGTGCGCCGCCTTCAATCGACATATTACACATCGTCATGCGGCCTTCCATTGAGAGGTTACGCACCGCTTCACCTGCATATTCAATCACATAGCCAGTTCCGCCAGCAGTCCCGATCTTGCCGATAATCGCTAAAATCATATCTTTAGCCGTCACACCTGGCTGTAGCTTGCCGTCTACTGTAATGCGCATGGTTTTAGCAGGCGCTTGGATAAGGGTTTGCGTCGCAAGCACATGCTCAACTTCGCTTGTGCCGATACCAAAGGCCAGCGCGCCAAATGCGCCATGCGTTGAAGTGTGGCTATCACCGCACACAATTGTCATGCCTGGCATTGTAAAGCCTTGCTCTGGGCCGATAATGTGAACAATACCTTGACGTTTATCATGAAGATCAAAAAGCTTTACGCCAAACTCTTCACAATTCTTAGCCAAAGTTTCAACCTGAATACGGCTATCTTCTTGCTCAATAGGCTGGCTACGATCCGATGTCGGCACATTGTGATCCATAACGGCCAAAGTACGCTCCGGCGCATGTACAGGTCGCCCAGCCATGCGCAAACCTTCAAAAGCTTGCGGTGAAGTCACTTCATGCACGAGATGGCGATCGATATAAATAAGGCATGTGCCATTATCTTGGCGATCGACCACATGATCGGCCCAAATTTTCTCGTAAAGTGTGCGTGCTTTCGTATTCATCGATCTTAAGCTCTTTTTAAGTAATTAGTCATATAATTTCCTTACGCTGAAAATAAAGCGTAGGCGGGGCATTTAGACAAATAAACACGCCACTGTCAATAAAAGAGGGAAGATATAAAATGAGTACAGCTTTGACATGTAATTTTAACGAGAGGTCACTCCATGCGGTTGTGCAGAGAGTTATGGATATGCATGTAATGAATGATGCTATATTTATAGGGCAGTCTGGTGGTATGTACGCGGTACATGATGCCCATGGGTTAGATACATGGGGCGAAGATAACATTCAGCTATACACAAAAGAGCAATTTGAGGAAAAATTTGGAGAAGATTTTAAGTCAGGGAAAATGACGACATTAGATCAGTTGCAAAGTGATTTTGATGCGATTGATCGCAATAGAATTGATGGTCCAGTAACATCAAATGTGTGGCATGAAAAGCATGATGCGATGAAGTATCGTCTTGAGCAAATTCAAGAAGATATGCAAGAACAAGGGATAGATCCAAGTATTAAGCTTGAATGTAATATCAAGCCAGAAGGCTTACATTAAATAATTTACGAATAATCCAGAAATACCGCAAATATGTCTTTCCTTTTTTGCGGTGCAGCATATATAAGTTAGTACATAAATAAAAAGATAAAGGGTGAGGAAGTATGTCTCAAAAAGCTAAAAAAGTGGCTCTACCGCTTAAAACAGCCAAGGCGCTTGAATGCAAAGATGGCCAGGTCTTAAAAGTCTGCGAAATGATCGGTGCAGGCAATGGTTATGCGATGCCAACAGTCGTTGTTCGCGAATATTGTTATAATGATGCGCGCCCACGTTCATCACGAAAAACAGCTTAATATTTAGAAAACGCAATTCTAAAAGATACGAAAAAACCCGCTTGAGATATCTCTAAGCGGGTTTCTTAATTCTTGTAAGAAGAGTAAGGCTGCCTTACTCAGCAGCACCTTCTGCATTTGCTGCTGCTTCAGCTGCAGCCGCTTCTGCTTTAGCCTTAGCTTCTGCCTCAGCTTTTGCTTTTGCAGCCGCTTCATTAGCAGCGCGAACTTCTGCGCGCTTAGCATCTTTTTCTGCTTTCTTCTTCGCGCGGATTTGAGTTTTTGTCATGCCTTCTGTAGATGCATCAACCTCAGTCTCAAGACCGTAACCAGTTGTACGCTCAGCAATACGCGCTTTCTTACCACGTAGGTCACGAAGATAGTAAAGCTTCGCACGACGAACAGAACCGCGACGAACAAGCTCAACAGAATCAATACGTGAGCTCCATAGTGGGAAAGTACGCTCAACGCCTTCACCATAAGAGATTTTACGCACACAGAAGTTTTCGTTGATGCCTGAACCTGTACGGGCAATACAAACGCCTTCATAAGCCTGGATACGCTCACGTGAACCTTCTTTAACGCGCACGTTAACTTTCACTGTGTCGCCAGGTGCGAAATCTGGAATTGATTTTGACTCTTGGATTTTAGCGAGAGTCTTCGCTTCGAATTTTTGTAACGTATTCATCGTCTTTTTCCCTTTTTACGGATCCCGATAATCAGTCTTAAAACTGGCGGATCCCTTATCTTTTTATGGGTTGATACATAAAACTGAGCGCTTTATACAGTGGCTTTTACAAAAACACAAGAAAAAAGCTTAATCTTTTTGCAAAAGATCAGGCCTGCGCATCCGTGTGATCTCTAGGGATTGCGCTTTACGCCACTCATCGATTTTTGCGTGATTACCCGATTGCAAAATCTCTGGCACGCTATGCTCTATGCCTTGCGCATCAACCCACATGCTAGGGCGCGTATAATGCGGATATTCTAGTAACCCGTCCGCGCCAGCGCCAAAGCTCTCATTGTCCGCAGTATCAACATTGCCCATGACGCCTGGCAATAAACGTATGCAAGAATCCATTAATATAAGGGCTGCAGGCTCACCGCCGCTCAAAACATAATCTCCGATCGAGATTTCCTCAAAATCATGCGCCTCTAAAAAACGCTGATCTACGCCCTCATAGCGCCCACATAGTAGTGTCAGGGCAGGGGCTGCGCTAAGCTCTTTAACAAACGCTTGATTTAAAACTTTACCGCGAGGGGAGAGGTAAATGCGGCGCGCACCTTCATCCTTTGAGGCAAGTAATGCTTTTTCCAGCACATCCGCTTTCATCACCATACCAGCGCCACCGCCATATGGCGTATCATCAACGCTTTTATGTACGCCCTCACCATATTCGCGAATATCTGTACATCTATATGACCAATCACCTCGCTCTAAAGCTCTGCCTGCCAAGGAGCTGCCAAGACTACCCGGAAACATCTCGGGGAAGAGGGTAAGAAGATTGAAATGCAGGCTCATCTTATAAGCCCTCTAAGGGAATGATGCGCACAAGACCCGCATCCAGATCAACCTCTGGCGCGTGACTATCGTTAAAGGGCAGCAGGTAGGTTTCGCCAGATTTTGCACGAATTTCCAGCAGCTCTCCAGCGCCGAAATTATGAACGGCGATCACTTCACCAGCCTCTTTATCTGAATTGTGATTAATCGCTTTTAGACCAATAAGGTCTTCATAATAATATTCACCCTCATCCTCATCCAGCGCAGGCAATTGATCGCGCTCAATGAATAACTCCTTACCACGCAATTTATCAGCATCTTCACGGTTATTTATACCGTCAATCTCCGCCAGATAATATTTGCCGTGAGGGTTTTTAAGGGTGATATCATACTCTTGAACCAGCTCAATTAACGCTGGATCTTCACCAAGTGGCAGAATCTTAACCAGCCCCTTCACCCCATGAGATGAGGCGATGCGCGCGATGCAAATACGTTTGCTATCGGGCTCTTGAGGCTGGTCAGATCTGCGAAATGGCATGAAAAAGGCCTTACTCGGCTGCTTTTTCTTCTTCAGCTGCTGCTTCTTCTGCAGGAGCTTCTTCAGCCGGAGCTGCTGCCGCTGCTTCAGCAGCTGCTTTAGCTTCTTCTTCAGCTAGCTTGGCAGCTTCTTCTGCTGCTTTACGCTTTTCTTCTTTATCAGCAATAAGCATTTTAGCTTTTTCACCTGGCTCAGATTTCTTAGGGCGAACAGGCTGTGCAGGCATGTCCATAAGGCCAGCTTTACCAAGGAAAATCGCTACACGCTCAGAAGGCTTAGCACCTTGTGAAAGCCAGTATTTGATGCGGTCTTCAACAAGCTGAACGCGGTCAGCATTATTGTCTTCCAAAAGTGGGTTATATGTACCTAGCTTTTCGATATAGCGGCCATCGCGAGGCGCGCGTTTATCTGCTACTACGATACGGTAGAATGGGCGTGCCTTACGGCCACCACGTGATAGTCTGATTGCAAGTGCCATTTCAATTTTCTCCTTTGAGTATTTGTGAACCAAAAATAAAAGTTAAATATAAAAACCAGTGCGCGTGGTTCATAACATGCACAGTCCTTGTGAAACCTTTTCGTTTGCAAACCATTACAAGTAGCAAAGATATGAGAGGGAAAAGAAGAGCCGCTAAGTCTTGGATGTGAAATAGTGTTATCTGTTGCTCTGCTCTTTCGTAGTAACCATGTCTCAATAAAGCGCTAACTATTAACTCACGTCCTTTGGGTATGCCGCCAGCCAGTAGGGCAAATATTATTGCGGATGCAAGCCAAACTTTATTTGGAAGAAGTTGATTAAGAATATTTCTAATCATCGCTTCTTCCCTTTCTTGCGGTCTTTCTTTTTACCACCATGAGACGGAAGGCCGCCTAATCCACCCATTCCGCCAAGGCCGGGCATGCCGCCACCAGCAAATGGGTTAGAGCCAAGGCCGCCAGCACCACCAGCAAATGGGTTCGCACCCAAGCCGCCCGCGGAACTCCCGGGTTGTGCGTCAGCCAAATCTTTTGCAAGGCCATCAGGATCCATGGATTGAGCCATAAGCTCCATTTCATCCATTTTTCCGCCCATAAGGCCTTTCATTTGCTGCATCATGCCGCTCATGCCCATCTTCTTCATTTTCTTCATGACGGTTTGCATTTGCTTGAGCTGCTTAGCGAGCTTGTTAATTTCTTGAACGCTTGTGCCGGAACCAGCAGCAATGCGTTGCTTACGTTTCATGTTAAGAAGGTCTGGATTCTCGCGCTCTGCCTTTGTCATTGAGAAGATGATCGCTTCTTGACGCTTAATAAGAGAGTCGTCCATACCCGCTTCTTGAAGCTGACCAGCCATATTACCAAGGCCAGGAAGCAGCTTCATCATAGCGCCCATACCGCCCATCTTTTTCATTTGCTGCATTTGCTGAAGTAGGTCATTAAAGTCGAATTGACCTTTCTTGAACTTTTCAGCCATCTTCTTGGCATCTTCAGCATTAACAGTATCAATCGCTTTCTCAACAAGGGAGACAACGTCACCCATACCAAGAATACGGCCAGCAATACGCTCTGGGTGGAATGTTTCAATCTCGTCCCATTTCTCACCCACACCAACAAGCTTTACAGGGCAGCCTGTAACCGCTTTCATGCTCATTGCCGCACCGCCGCGTGCATCACCATCCACACGTGTCAGCATAATACCGCTAAGGCCAACAGCTTCGTTAAAGGCGTTCGCAGTTTGCACCGCGTCTTGGCCAGTCATCGCATCGGCAATAAGAAGCGTCTCGATAGGGTTTGTTGCTTTTTTGATCGCAACAGCTTCCGCCATAAGCTCTTCATCAATAGAAAGACGGCCCGCTGTATCCAGCATAACAAGGTCATAACCTTCTTTTTTCGCTGTATCCATAGCGCGCTTGGCAATATCAACCGGTTGCTGGCCTTCAATAATCTCAAGTGTCGCAATACCTGTTTGCTCACCAAGTACGGCTAGCTGCTTTTGTGCAGCAGGGCGATAAACGTCCAAAGACGCCATAAGGACTTTCTTGCCGCGTTTTTCTGTAATGAGTTTTGCGATTTTAGCAGTCGATGTTGTCTTACCAGAACCTTGCAAACCGACCATAAGATAAGCGGAAGGGGGTGAGGAGAACTCAAGATCAGCCGTTTCACTGCCGAGCATTTTTACAAGCTCGTCATGTACAATCTTGATGACTTGCTGCGCAGGGTTAACGCCTTTAATAACGTCCTGACCAACTGCTTTATCTTTAACTTCTGCGATGAAATCTTTAACGACAGGAAGCGCAACGTCTGCTTCTAAAAGCGCGATACGAATCTCACGTGATACAGCCATCACGTCATTTTCGCTCAAAGCGCTTTTCCCTCTAAGGGCTTTAAATACGCCGCCAAGTTTATCACTTAAAGATTCAAACATTTACAGTCCATTCTTAACATACAAATTTAACCCCAGTGAGCGTGTTCGCCGACTAGAGTGTACCTGCTCCCCGAGAGAGCGCGGGCACTGACAAAATAACGCTGTCAGTGAAAATTTGAACGCAAACTACGCGCGCGACGCTGCTTTGTCAAGGAATTATCTTAATATAAAAGGTTATTTATGTAATTGGTTTGCATAATTTCGAGGTCTGTTATATAAGCTTTTGAAACAAAATTTCAAAGAGTGGGGTTAGAATGGCTGAATTTTACACAGGCGCTAAGACTGCTGCTTCTTTTATTAGCGCAGCTTTCAATGTCTCAGGCGATAATCCTGATAGCCATTAGAATGTCTATGCGGTGCCCGAAATCGGTATTCTTTCTGATTACGCTTATGTAACGCCATATGAGAATCTCGGCGCGCTTGAATATATCGAAGACTTTAATGCGCAGCCCCAAGCATATGGCTTTGAGATAGGCGATAATTACGCAGAATTATGCGACAATACACCGCAGTCGCGTGCAGAACATGTTGAGCAATCAAATCTATGCTTAGACAATATTTCGCATAGTTATCTAAGCGGTTATGCAGGTCTTAGTCTCGAAGGTGTTTATGACCTCTCCGATTCTGGCGCCAGAGATAAAACACATAAACATGAGCTCATTATCCGTGGCCTTGCAGGTGTTCAGGAGGGAATAGCCTTTACGCCTTATGGTGTGCAGGATGGGCGTCAGGCTGAGCCTTTCTTCCACGGCTTAATTGAAGAATCGGTAAGAAATTATAATGATGATAAAAGCTTGGATTGGGGCTACCGCTATGGCGGACAAGTTTATAAAGACAATTTTGGTGAAACAGCCGATATTTACGCCTCATATTTTGAGAAATGGGATTCTCTCAATATCGATGAAGCTGGCATATATATAAGTGCCGGCAGTGAAAACGGCCAAAGCTATCAATGCGGCTCGGCCTATATTCGTGATGCAATTGATCAGCAGGGCATTTTCAACGCCGTCGCAGCGGCGCGCGTTTGCAAATCGGATAATCACTTTATTGATACAGCAAGCATTTCATTTTCCGCGACATATAAAGACACTGGCCTCGGTTTAGGCGTGAGCTATTATCCAGAATATAACGAATACACACTCAATTTTGGCGTGGCATTGCCATACGACCTAGCTAAATCCATGAAATTTTAAGCCGAAAAGCTCGACTTTTCACTCTTTTTGCGTCATATAACCCTTACTGAGATATGTTATGAGGCGAGTATATGAATTTTAAGAAAATGCACGGCTGCGGTAATGACTTTGTCATTTTGGACTTTAGATCTGAAGAAAACAAAGATCTAAGCCCAGTACGCATGGCTGCTATTTGCGATCGTCATTTCGGTGTTGGCTGCGATCAGCTGGTTATATTAAAGCCATCTGAAAAAGCTGATCTGCGCGCACAATTCTTTAACGCAGATGGCTCAGAAAGTGGTGCTTGCGGTAATGCAACGCGCTGCGTCGCTGACATATTTATGAAAGAACAGGGCAGCGATCATTGCTCTATAGAAACAGGCGGCGGTATTTTGCATGCAGAGCGCGCAGAAAATGCTCTTGTGCGTGTGAATATGGGCCAGCCACGCTTAGAGTGGCAGCAAATCCCTCTCGCAGAAGAGCGTGATACGCTCATGCTAGAGCTGACAGAGAATGCGATGAACCCGGCTGTTGCTGTAAATATGGGTAATCCTCATTGCGTGATATTTGTAGATGATGCCGAACAGGCGCTTGTTGAGCGCATAGGCCCTACGATTGAGCATCATAAACTTTTCCCAGAGCGCACCAATGTCGAGTTTGTGCAAGTACTTGAGGATGGACGCTTGCGTCAGCGTACATGGGAGCGTGGCGGTTATGAAACTTTAGCGTGCGGTTCTGGTGCGTGTGCTGTTGGCGTTGCAGCAATTCGAAGAGAACTTGTTGAGGGGCGCGAAGTGGAAATTATCCTAAATGGAGGCACCCTTAACATTGAATGGCGCGAGAGCGATAATAATGTTTACATGACAGGGCCAATAGCATATGTGTTTGAAGGTGAACTCAATATTTAGCCCCCAGATCAAGGTCTTTTAAAATGGCAAAAAATCTCAATAAATCACGTATGCGTGATTCTCGTATCGTAATGGTTATCGCATTAGTTGCCGCGTTTTTTACAAAAGCTTTTATTCCTTATGATACTGGAACGCATGAGTTTATAGAGTTTATTGGCTATGTGCTTGTAGCATTTTGTGCGCTCGGTCGTTTATACAGCACTGCCTTTTTAGGAGGGCATAAAAACACAACATTGATTACATACGGTGTTTTTTCAATTGTTCGTAACCCACTTTATTTCTTCTCGTTTATTGGGATGACAGGGATAGCGCTTATATCGGGGCACATCCTTATTATGGTGATGCTACCGGTTATCTTTTTAGTCATGTATCATTTTTTGATTAAGCGCGAAGAAGGTTTCTTAGAAGAAACATTTGGTGATGAGTATAAGCAATATATGAAAGACGTGCCGCGTTTCTTTCCGAACTTTAAATTATATCAAGCACCGGAAAAAATTGAAGCTGTGCCCAAATACCTAACTAAGGCATTTTTGGATGCGATTTGGTGGTTTGCGGCGTTTCCAATATTTGAATTAGCAGAAGAGTTGCAAGAGCTTGGCTTGATTAAAGCTGTTTATGTGATGCCTTAATTATTTCTCGGCTTACTTATTGATTTGGGCGAGGTGTAGCATTGATTGAATGTCTTTGTGGCGTCTCATT
>MDSZ01039598.1_pt1 | contig 22283 bp, 32 predicted proteins | sample 811201 | NCBI WGS metagenome assembly MDSZ01 (sample SAMN05326647, study PRJNA326480) | marine metagenome | isolation source: seawater | place: Indian Ocean: North | collected 2010 | reverse complement strand
TCATGAATGAAACAAGACTATTTAAACCTGCGCCTAGATATTTAAAACAGTTTCAGGCGATAGGATTAAAGATAAATGAGGATAATATAGTATGGTAGATAATATAGTAGAATTTGACGCGGATATAGCTGTTAATGAGCCTCCGCATGAAGATTATTTTAATATGATGCACGCATTAAAGAATGCGGAGCTTAATCGCGAGAACACCTTTTTAACGCGCACACCAAATAAACCTTATAAATATGCAGACCTGCAGTCCGTTCTCCGGGTTAAAGAAACGATGGAAGAGCATAATTTTATATTTGAGATGTGGTTTAGTTATGAAGAACCTCATGCGATAGGTTCGCCGCCTAATCAAATAATAAACTTTCAATTAGTTCATAAAACATTCGGACCTTATGGCAGAGCATCTAAAATATATTTAGATAACGATAAAATAAAAGGTCAAAATTATTGGCAAGGTCTAGGTTCTAGTATTACCTATCTCCGTAGGTATATTATCGGGACTTGTCTTGCTATTGGAGTAGAGGAGGACCCTGATGGAGAAGGCACTACCGGCACTTCATCAGAAGACCCTGTTAATGAACCCCAAATAGACTCTTCTACTCCTAACCCATCAGCTAGAGGTAAACCACCGACTGCTCCGGATTTTGAGGTGTAATTATGCCTAATCCAAGAAAAGTTAAAGCAGTAATAGATAGATATAAAAAAGGTAGACCGGTTAACACTTATTTAAAGTTCTATATCGACAAGCCACCTTGGGAAGTTCAAGGCGATAGACCGATTGGTCAAGACAATTTTATAGATGGCGATAAATTATGCACAGATTATAAATTAGATGCTGCAAGTACATTTGAAGATTTAAAGAACACTATTGATGATAAGGCTATATTAAAAAAGATAGCCGAAGTATTTAAAAATAACACCGCTAAAGGAAAGTGGATACCCTACTCTGAATTATTTGAAGGAACAGTATGGTTAAATAAGAAAAAGAACGACAGATATAGCTATGGCATCGTTTTAAGCGATCACAGCGAATATTCTATTAACTATTTAACCGATAAATTAGAAGACCCTGACAGTTGGATAAATAAGCATCAGGATGATGCCGCAGAACTGCAAGAAAGTATAATGGAAGAAGAAGAGGAGACCATCGACGATGACATCCCTTTCTAAAGCAGTAGAAAAATATGGCGGCACTATAAATCTTGAGGTGGTTAGCAAGCTTATCTATGGCTCTGTCTATAAAGATCAAAAATATCGTGAAAGAAAATTAAAAGAATTAATCGACGCAGGCGATTTTCCTAAACCTATGCATCAAAAGGTATGGAAGACAGCTGAAGTTTTTCAATGGATATATGGAGAATTAAATGAGGATGATACTTCTGTAAAATATTCAGATCGGATGTAGGAGATTTAATTATAAATATAGTGTTCATAATATTTTGCTATTTAGAAAGCAACAGTCTAGGTGGAGCACGCGAGGAAATGGAAATGAATTTATTTAGTCGATATACCAAAGAGGTGGCTGAGGTAATAATATGAGCGAACCAATTTTTTCAGTATGGGATAAAATTTTAATGGTTTTATTTATCATTTTTATAATTCCATTTTTATTAATTATTTACACAGAAAAACAACAGGAAACTATTGAATGTGTAATTGTTAAGGAGGTTAAATGAGGAATTTAATGATGTCATTACTGCTATTTTTAGTAGGAGTAAGGCTAATAGACTTTTTATTAACTAACTAGAGGAGTACGAATGATTTAAAAGAATTTAATTATTATTTTAAGATTGAATGAGAGAGGCTTGATTATTTAATCAGGCCTCTTTTTCTATAATCAGCATTTAATAATTTAATCACATTCGCTCCATACCTAATGTCAGAATAGATCTGAACCCTATTCTGCAATGAGGTCAATGGGTCTATAACTATTAATCCTGCGTGACCATAATCTTGACGAGGAAAGCCACCTTGATCGGCATACGAGTCTATATCTTTAAACCCTTTAACTCTTAATAAATGAGCAGGCGCACTAAATCCATTCACATATCTAGTTGATGGCAGTTCTGATTTAGCATAATTATGGCGATGTCCGGCAACATATATATCTGCATCAGTATTAAAGAGGTTAGCCTTTTGCAATCCATGCAAGCTGTTATACATAGAATGACCCGGAAAGTCGTGTCGGAAGTCCGCCTTAACACTTACTCCATTCGGAAATTGAAAGTCTATATTCGCTCTCCAATCCATTGCTAAAGTTCCAACACCTTGAGCAAACCATTCCATCTTATCATACTGAATATTACTCGGTTGCCACATATCGTGGTTACCTCTCAGAAGTAAAATGAAGTTCACCTCTGTTATTATTTTTTCTATCACCTTATATACTTGGCTCTTACTCATTTTTTGCTCGGCTGAGTATCGGAGTGAGAGACGCCCTATCCAATTATTATGTGAATCGCCTATATTCACGCTATATATGGGATCAATAGAGCCTCTGTCAGCGTCAAACTCCTTTAATATATCCATTAGGTCCATTAAGGCATCCCAATTCGTGCCGCCATCGTCGAGATGTGGGTCACCCCAAACGCAAATGCCGGTAACCACATCCTTAGAGAACTTGACCGGTATTAAATTAATTAAATCATTCTTTTCTTTTTTTCTTTTCCAATTCGTGTGCGCATACTCCATAATCTCGTCGGCGGTCATCTCTTCGCGATTTTGTATTTTTTCAAGACCTTTAATATGGAATGTTTGGTAGTTATCCTCCTCGCCATTCTTTTTTAACTTAATAATATGGCGCGCTGTTTTAAGTCTGCCTTTTAACTGATCAATAGTTAGTTCCATAGATAAAGCTAATTCACTCTGCGTTTTAAAAGGTTTATTACGACCCACCTGCTCTGCTTTAGATAGCAGAGCCTCGGCTTCTTCGTATGACATCGAGTTATTGGAGGTAGGCATTATGCGGTATCAGCCACGAACACCACACTTTGATATTTATTTTTTGCTTTTAGTTCATCAGCGGTCTGCTTAAACTCGCTAATATATAGTCGTTCCGTCGTATCTTCGGAAGTATGACCTAATAGGTTCTTAGTTTCAGTAAGACTAGCGCCGGCTCTAATATAGTTAGTCGCGCATATATGCCTTAAATCGTGAATATTTAGCCATTGATGTCCATTAGTCTTTCTTGATCCAAATACTCGCTTATTTGCGTTATTCATACTTTTATATAATCGACATCTCTTATCTAAGTTACCCTGCGTATTAGGAAACATTAGATTATTCTTTAAATCAGTCTCATTTAACATTGCTTTATAGTTTAATAGCCTTTCAGCGATAGAAGCAGGAAGAGGAACCTCTCGCCTTATCTCCTTTTTATTTTTCATGTGCGATTGTAACTGATTTGTGCCTTTGTTGTAAATCTTTGTAATTTCAAGATAATATGCGTCATCTCTTAATTTTAAGTCATCCCAAGTTAGCGCTATATATTCACCTCGTCTTAATCCTGCCGCGATTAACACCGCTATTTGCATTTTTAAAGACTCAGTCATCTTATCAGATATATCTCCATGCGATCTAATACCTCTGCTATAACCATGAACATCATCAAACATCTCTTCAAAAAATTCGTTAACCTGTTCTAAGTCATAACTCTTAGATTTAGCCTTCTTTAAGTCATTCCGACCTGTTGGTTCTTCGATAAATCTATGAGTATGAATTAATGTTGTCGCTTTATATTCGACTTCAAAGTTTTTGAATGCGGTTACTATATTACCCATATATTTTCTGTAAGTTCCCCACGCTCTCCCATTAGATATATCAGTGCCGCCGACATTTCTTGTTCTTCTTTTGGCTTTCTCATATAATTTTTTTGATAAAGCTTGAGGGTTAGCATCTATCATTCTGTCAGTCTTTCTTGCTACTTCTTCTAGCCATAACATCGCGTCATTATGTTGGCGCAGAGTGTTATAAGAAATATTGCCATCTAAATAGCGAGAATATAAGTCTCTCATGTGGCAGGGTTTTTCGTTATCAAACTTTAATATGCGTTTATTATCTTTATTTAATATAAAGACATTAACTCCATTTGCCGCTTTTTCTTTTTCATATTGAAACTCGCCTGCCTGACACCATTCCTTAACTGAAACATTTGATGCGTCTAGTGATACACCCTCCTCAGAGAATTTTTGCCATTCTTTAATAAATGCCTCGCACTCTTTTATAGTCTTAAATCTTCTGCGAGGTCCTCCATACCTCCGCGCATCAGCGCGGAAGTATGTGTTCCCGGTAACTAATTCCTTTTGAAATTTAGTCTTCATCAGTCTCTCCATCTCTAATAATGTAATATTCAGGCTCATCCATATCGAAGTTATCTCTGCCGCATAAGTATGGAGTTAGGTTCAGCTGTTGGTAACCTTTATAGGCTATTAATGCGTCGCCTTTATTATCGTATACCTCGATCCATTTCATTGGCGCTACATATTCAGCTTTGCTATCCCACTCTGATAAAATAACATCGTATATTTCGTAAACATCGTCTCCGTATGAGTTGATCTTTAACCTATTGTTATAATTTTCTTCGTAGAGTTTAATAGCCGCTAATTCTGAACCTCCGTGATAATGAGCTTCCCATCTACCTTGTGTTGCGAATTTAGTGTGTGATAAAATCTCTAGTTCTTTTCTTGTAAACATAATTAATCTCCCTTTCTGATGTTTATAATCAGATATTGGCGTAACTAATCGTTTAAGTCTACTTTTTATGTCCATAAAAGGTCCATAAATACAGTAGTTTAGAGTGAGTTTAAATTATAATGGCTATTTTCTGCGGTTTATTGGGATAATTGTCTGATTGACCCCCTGCTCCCAAACCATAGTATTATAGTATGCCCAAAAGTCAATGTCAGCGTCAAAATCGCATGGTTGCTATATTTGCGATTCATCTAATTTCATCTAATTTCATCTTATTTCATCTTATTTCATCTAACTACTCACTTTCTTATGTCCATAAAATGTCCATAGATAGTGCATTATTATATTAATTATGATAATAGATTGCCTTCGGAGTGTAGCGCAGTCTGGTCAGCGCATTCGCTTTGGGAGCGAAGGGTCGCAGGTTCGAATCCTGCCACTCCGACCATTTATTCGTATTTATTAACGAGACCGCTTTCTAGCATTCGAGCATTTATGCTCTCTTCTTTTTCGTAATTCTTTTTTTGTTGAGGATATAGCGTTGCAATAAACTTGCCTTCATTTTCTGATGCTACTTGATGGAGAGTTAACATAAAATCTTCAGGTAAAATTCTAATTAATTCGTCGGTAGCTTTAGCGCCATTATTTCCGGTGGGACAAACAATATGAGCAAGGTGTATTCTTACATTATGTAGCCATACTGCGAAACCTAAGTTGATGGAGCACTTAATCGTTGCTCCATTAACTATTCTTACTAACTTAGCAGGATAAATATTCATCTTATTCGTTAGTATTATCGGTTGTTATTTCAATTGATATTTCTGTGTCTTGAGGAATATCTGCATTCAGCATTATTCGTGAACTGCCGCATCCCATTAATATCAATGGAAGTAATATTGTTATTATTTTCATAACATCTCCTTTTAATTATTTTGTAAGTATAAAATCTCGCTAATTTTCATAGCTGTGGCTTTTGCTGTTTTTAAGTTTGTGACATCATCTATATAAGTAACCACTAGGACTCCCCATGCATCTTCTGAACTCATTATAGGACAGGCAGTATTTGCAATATCTCGATCTAAAGATGTGCATTGACTTAAAACAAAATGACCAATTACATATTCGTCGCCTTCCATAAAATAACCTGTTGGTAATAAATCTTCACTGTTTCTAGGTAGCATCATTAAAGGCACTACATTTCTTGCATCGACCCAATCATATAACCATACACTTTGAATATCGCGGTCTGACCTTAATAATTTATTAATTAAATCTTCTACTTCATCTTGCTTTTCAGGTTGCGCTTCAAATACTTCTATAATTGGAATGTTTTGATTATTTTCGTCTGCAGTTAAATTTGTATATTGTTGAAATCCAAAGTAAGCAATTACAGATACAACAATAAGGCCTGTTATCTTCATAGCAAATGCTGACCAATTCTGCTCAGGCGATATAATGCTTTTTATAATAGAAAATATTTTATCCATTTAAATCTCCACTATTGTTTGTGTGTCAAAGTCATATTTATAAACTTCTGTGTTAACTAATTCGGTTTCTATAAAACCTACTGCATTCTTTCTAAATTCTAGGACCTCATCCATATCATCTAAATTTAAATGTCCGATATAGCTCTCAATCAGATCTCCTTCATTATTATAAAAGTAACCTTTAACTTTAGTTAGGCTCATCGTTTTAACTCCGTAATAGTTAGTCCCGTTCCTCCAAATATCCAATATTGGTCTGTGGTTTCAGTAGGCTCATAGATAAATAAACCATATTTAGACCCTGTCGTTCCGGTAACTCCGGTTGCATCATCTAAAAATGATGAGCTGAAGCTACCTTGTATACCTTCTGTCGAGCTCATTCCGGTAGCATCGCCTGTTCCTAAGAACACAGCATAATTTCCTGATGCGTTAGCTTTAGTCCAATATGCGTTACTCGGTAATTTTTGAAGAACGATGGCATAAGCATATTTATTAGCAAGAACAGTCCTCTTACTAGCTAATGCGTTTGCGTTAATTAAAAAACCTGCAATAGAGCTGTCAATAGCTCCTAATGTTATCTCTGCCGCCATATAACCATTAAAAGTAGTGCTATCACTTCCTGTTCCATTAGCAGAATAAGTTATTGCATCCTGAACAGTCGACTCAGCTGATGCGTTAGAGCTAACAATGGACCCTGATATATTAGATATAGCGTTCATAGTAACATCGCTTGTGGCGATTGTGCTAAATTGAGCCGATGCTTCTGCGGTATATCCACTAGCAACACCTGAATTATTAACCGCTCTAACCTTAAAATAGTAGGTTTGATTTAAACTAAAGGCAGTATCATAATTTAAGTTATATTCTTGTTGTCCGGGTGTTCCATCTATCGAGCCTAATAGGTTAAATGTGCCACCACTTGATGTTGAGTAATAAATCTCCACTCCCTTTAGGTCTTTGTCGCTAGGGTTGGTCCATTTTAAGACTATTGCGATTGGATCGCTTGTTGCAGTAAAACTTGTTGGCGTGCTTGGCGCGTTTGTATTAGCATTTATAGTAATTTGCGAAACCGAACTCATCGCTGACTCATAACCTGCGTTATTTCTAGCTTTACATCTAATATCGTATGTTTTGCCGGATATAACCGGTCCTATTAAACATCTTGTCATTTTTGAAGCCTCGATCCGAACCAAAATGAAACACAAATGCTTAAGAGTCCGAAGTCTTCCTCTTGGTAGCTATCTCTAATAGCTTTAAGAGCCTCATCGCCTTCTTGTATCGCTATAACTATAATAACGACCTTAAATGCTAGGTAAGTTAGAAAAAAACAGTAAGTTAAGATAGGTCTGACCGATGATCTTAAGTTACTAATAAAACCTGATGAAGTATTTTTAATTATTGCCTCGTCATGCGCATAAATAGATTTATTTTGCTGAATTTTAGCAAGAGCATTCGCTTCACTTACTTTCATTTTGCTTTGAGCCTGCATTAATGCCATTTGGTTCTTAAATTTTTGCTTTTCAGTGAAGTGATCGAGAATTTTAGGCAAGAATGAAGTGCCAAATCCCAAAAGTGAGCCAATAATGCTAATCATAATAAATTACCTCTAATTTGATAAAAAAAAAGACTCACAAACGCGCACAAATGCGCATACAGAGCCTAAGTAATACTAATTAATATAAATATATATAAACGCCTGTGTGAGCCTTATATCGACTCCTGTGGCGTTTAGCTAAAAAATGCTAATTTTAGGAGTAAAATTAGAGAAGATGATGTTGCTGTTAATAAAATCATCTCTAATCTCTTAACTCTGTCGAGAGTTCTCTCTCCTATATCTTCGCAAGATACAATGTGGTCTGTTAATTTCTGCTCTATAACAGCTACCTTCTTATCTACCTCGCTTACTGTCGGTTTTGCCATTTTATTCTCTTAATACTGATGTGGTTTCATAATTTGATGCAGTCGACTCTTTGTGTTCAATCGCATACTCATAAACAAACTTATTATTTGTCGGGTCAGTTATATTGACCTCTACTTGATCTATAATAGTGCCATCTTCAGATAATCCTTGTGTCTGCGTTAACGAGAATGCCGGAGTATCTACTGATGTAGGGTTAGTTATTATAACTTGTGGAACAGCGACAGGGTCGTTTTGTTCGCTAGTTGACCAATCATAAACACTACTGTCTGTTTCTCTTAATTGAACATCAACAGTTAATGCTAATCCTTCTCCTGACCCACTAGTTCCAAAGGTCCATTGCATTATTTCAAATACTTTGTTTTTAATTCCTAAGCTTTCCAAAGTAACTAAGCAGGTGTCTCCGGGTTCGAGAGCGAATTTAGATAATTTTAAACTAAGGTTTAAAGTCATCTGCTGTCGTGATCTTTTAAGTAATATTTTAGCTAATCGTTGAGCCATAGTGCTATCATTAGTCATTGGCAGAGGTAATTGTGCGACTAATTCTGCGCCATCTGCAGTTACTGCCGCTGAGTCACGCACTTCAGGATATGAGGTCGGTTGATAATTACTCCACTCTCCTATTGCGACTCCTCTTACAATATTAATTGCTTCTCTTTTACTCGGCTTGCCAATTACATTAACAGGACCGGCTAAATCATCTTCAGTTATCGTTACTGTCGGTGTTCTATATTCGCCTGCATAAACTTTAAACTTACCATTACTAAAGACCATAAATCCGGACATACTATTTAATATTGTTTCTATATTTTGCTGATAATTATGCGCTGTATCTAATGTGCCATTGCAAGTATATCTTTTCTGCGTTCCTCCGCCTGATAAACTAACTGTTTCATCACAAACATTAGCCGCCGCACTAATTAAAGTGTCATCTACCATACTTGCGCTAATTCCCATGCCATAAACTGTGTTGGTTAAATAATCTCGCAATATGATTGCAGGATTTTCACTCCATCCTGTTGAAGCATCGCGAGGGTCATATAGTTGGTCGTTACCTTTAACAATAGCGCTAAGAGCAGGCACACCTCCGACCCAAACTTCTTGATCATAGCCTAATATAACCTGCAAACAACAGATCCCCTTAAATTTGTCGGTAGCATTATCTAAATCAGTATTATTACCCCAAGTAGTACCGATAAACTGAGTAGTTGTTCCAATTAAACCTGTATATATTGTAGCTCTTGGAGAGCTATTAGGATAATAACGAGAAGGCGCTGTAACCACACCTGATGTGGAGTTAATAGTTAAAGCATCATCATTAAAATAAACTGTTTCTATTTCTGCGCATTGATGTCCGGCTAATCCTACTAACACATAAAGATTACCTCTATCCATTCCGGGTGTTCCGGATTGAGAGTATTCTGCCTCTGCCATATATAATATTGGACCGCCTACTTTAGCTCTTCCATAAATAATTTTGCGAGATGTTATTGGGTTTCTGTGAGTAGTGCCTCGACCTAATAGTCCGGTCATATCTACTTTAGGCATCATCGCTCTAGCTGTGAAATATAATGGCACTCCGACTATAATAGTTTGAGCCGCCCAAGATATTGCTGTTGCTAATTTTCCTGTTGCTCCAAATGCCGACGCAATCGATGCGCCTGCTTTACTAATTAAAGCTGATAACCACGCCGCAAAATCAGGCATATCCTAACCTCAAACTTCTAACATTAAAAAAATTTTTACCTTCACTAACTTCACATTTATGCAGACCATCTTTTGCAGGTCCTAATAGATAACCTTGGTAATAAATTAATGCTAATTCATTAAACCTTTTATCTAATGTCTGTTCTGCTGTTACCACATCGCCATCTTGTAACTTATTAATGTTGGTATGTTGACGAAACCGACTGTCGATAACATCAGTTAAGCTTTTATAACCCATTCTTTTTAATAATTTGCTCGCTTGCATTTCGCTATTCCATTTTTTTATATCTTTTAAATGATCTATGCCTGTTGCTATTCTTATTGCTTCTGCTGAAAATGTGATGCAGTCATTTACACCATATCTAAATGGTTCGTGTAATTTTTGAGCTATAAATGTGTCTAAAGTTTTCATTTTAAAATGGATAATATTTACCTGATTGGAAATCTTCTAAAATTTTATCCAAGTCAGCTTGAGATGGAGCAGATACTGTTGGTGGGACATTACTATATGGCACACCCCATAACACTTCCTTATTTTGTAAAGCTTCAACGAACCTTAGACTAGCATCTCCTGAATGAAGCGCTTTTTGGTCTTCATCTGTATAAAGTAGTCTTCTCGTTCTTTTTAAATCAATTAAAGAATTTTCTACTGTTAATGAAATTGACGATGTTTCACCTGCTTGTTGAATTGTCATCACATCCATCTTACCTATAAACAAGGTATATGGATTTTGAACTAATACACCATCTGTTAAAACGCCAAATAAAACTTTAGCAGTTCTATTTTGATACTCTTCATATAATGCTGATGCAATTAAATCATTTGGTATACCGGACAGCGATAAATTAATGCCATTTGCTTTAATTTGTTCTTCTTGTTTTATTTCTGATATTTGTCCGAACTCACCTGCGCCTATATATGTTATGCCGTCGTAAGTTATCTCGCCATATCCACTCCATAAATTAAGAGCAGGGTCAGCAATATTTATTTCTCCACCCATTCCTGAATGATTACCGCATTTATAATATAAAGTATTAGGAGCAGAGCTATCGACAACCCATTCAGTCTTAGCTCCTGCGTTACCCGGAGTGCCTGTCGTTGTAACACCGGTAGAATATGTCGTTCCATCTAATGACGATGCTAATAATAATGGATGTCCTGCGTTAGAGCTGTCGCTCTGATCAAAAACAATAGTATTACCTCTTGCAACATTAACCACTAATTGTTGAGTGTTATTTAATTCATATCTATTACCCTCGCCTGTCGCTAATACTGCTGTATATACATTTCTAGTTACACTTCCTGAAAAATCTAAATGAACAGCATAAAAAGGCTCGACTAATGTTGCGTCAATCTGAGTTTGAAAATCTATTGTCCGAGCCATTAGAGTGCCTCGCGACAGCTAAAGCTTAAGCTATATAAACTTTGATGATTTACAGTCCATGTAATTTCATTACTAACTAATCGGAAGACACCTGTGCAGTTACTTGTCGTTACACTCTCTCCACCTGATAAAGCTGTTCTTAATCGAGGGAATATATCGACTGTAACATTTCCTCCGCCATCAGTATTTGAGTCAGATAATACTTTAAATAACTGTTTAGAGGTTCCTGTGCCGATACTAATATAATCTGATGCTTTAAAATAATTGGTCTGACCTGCTGTAGCGCCTGTTATAGATAATGAGGAAATATTAGCGCTGTGAGCGCCATTAATAGTTGGAGAACCCGGAGACGATGCATTAGTGCCTTGGTTAGTGAGGGAATTAGGGTCAGGTTGTAGATAGAATGTGCCGTAAGTTCCTTTTAACTTTAAAAAGAAAGCCTCCCATTCAGCTGATTGAGCGCGATTAAGAGGAATAGTCGTTATATCTGCCTCCCAATATTGTCCTGCCCATTGATATTGTTGTGTAGATTGAGTAAATGGAGAAACAGTCTGACCGGTAGTGCTAACTCCTAACATTCTGACTAAAGCAAAGCTTGTAGTATTAGGAACTGATAAAGGATAGGTTATACTCATACTTCTGCGCCTCTCATTCTATTATCTATAATCTGTCCTTGCGATGCTTGAGCTATTGCCGGCAATAACGATAAAATTTCAGCTCTAACTGTCGATTGAACACCTGTTGTTATATTAATTGTCTGATTTGTGCCGCCTAATTGATTATTAGGAGTGATAGTTCCGGACATTCTACCTAATGTTAGCAATTCAGGTCCTTTTTCACCGACTAAGAATGTTCCACCTGCCTTAACAGGACCGCCTAATGCTTTAGGAGTAGGTAATAATCCTTTAAAAAATGTCTCAAATGGTCCTAAAATTGGTCCGAGTATCATTTTTTGGACAAATAAGTTAACTAATGCCGCTAATATCTGCCTTCCTAGGTCTTTAAAGGCCTCTCCGACTCTTTTTGTTCCGAGTATGACATTTTCAAAAGCTTTTCCGAATGCTGATGTAAATGAGGCGGCGTGACTTAGAGCGGCTCCTCTAAAATCTTCAACTTTGGTCCTTAATTTATTAAAAGCACTTACTGCGTTTTTACTTTCTCCTACTAAATCTGTTAAACCTAGTGTTTCCGATAATTCGTTTTCACTCTTTGTAGTATTTAAAAGATTTTTAGCCGCATCTCCGACTTTATCAATACCGGCTCTTATCTTATCGACATCCTTTTGACCTTTTTCAATAGCCATAAAGAAACCCTCTTTAATAGGTTCTTCTCCGACTAACCATTTCGGCATATTATTAACCATCATCCCAATAGCATGGGACATCTTTAATATACCTTCATATCCTGAGACTATTCCGTGACTTAATCTAACGAATATATCGAGTAACTTTTGTGCGGCTCTTTGTGGTCCACCATTCTCACTAAATTGTTTTGCAAATTTAATCGCTATCTCGACCATTTTAGTCATTGCCGGTATTAATCCGACTAAGAATGTTCTAAATACACCTGCTCCGATTGTTTTTAATAAAAAGAAGTCATCGTTAAATTTTTCAATGCTAGCTGAAGCTTCTGCATTTAAGACTAAACCAAACTTAATAGCATCTTCTTGCATCTGCGTTAAAGCTTCTGACCCTAACTCTAACACTTGGATCATAGCCATACCACCTTTACCAAATAATTGGAAAGATAGAGTGGCTTTTTCTTGTTGCGTTGCAAGACCTGCTATTTCATCTGATAATCTTTTAAACCTTTCATCAGGTGATAGTCTATTTAACTCAGTTACAGACAAATTAAGAGCTTCTAAAGCATATCGAGCAGTACCTATACCCTGCTCTGCCTCACCTAAGTTCTTCTCCATCTTTTCTAATGTCTTTTGAACAGTAGATATTTTCTCGCCGGCAAGTGCGGCGGCTAATTCAAAGCCACCTAACTGTTTGGTAGTTAAACCAATCCTGTCAGCCATCTTCTTATTAGCATCGACTGACTCTAAGGTTCTTTGCGTTAAGATACCGAGTCCTGCAATACCTGCGAGTGCTACTAGACCGGTTTTAAAGTTAAATACTGCTTTTTTTGCTATATTTAGTGACCTAGTAAAACCTCTAAACACTCCACGCGTGAGGTCTTTAGCTACTAATAGTGTGCTTAATTTTGCTTGACTCATTTTTAATCTTCTCTGCTTCTAATTGATAAAACGCAATCCAATAGACAAACTCTTCAAAGCTTAAATCTAATATTGCATCTATGGTGGTGTGTTTACGATCAGCTAATAAATAAATAAGATATGTAAACTGATCGCTAGTTAGTTTTTTTCAGCTTGCTCAACATCAGGAACATCAAAGATATTCTCTAATAATTTTGCGCCTATATCAGTTATGAACTTAACATCCATACCTAATAAATAAGACCGGTCATCGTCTCCAAAGACTTTAACCCCTTCTTCATTAGTCAATTTCATTATGATTAAATCTACTATGGCTTGAAAGCTCGGTAGATCACCTGATTGAAGTTGTTTATAAAATTCAGGGTATTGTTTTCGAAGTCTCGTGTCCTCTCGAACTGTTAGTTGTGAATAAAAGACTTTTAATGGTTCTCCATTATCAGCCAAACCCGGTATAGAGAAAGAATACTTTTCTTTTCCCCTTTGTAGCTCTAAGAGCCGGTCCTTTAAGCTCATTTAATCTCCTTATGATGCTGTTGCTTGTGATAGAGCGCCTGTGCCTGTTAAACTAACTGATGCAGTTAGTAATCCATTAGCTGACTCACTCCAATCTAGCGATGATACTAAACAAGTTCCTGTGTAGTATTTGTCAACGCCTGATGCTGTTCCTTCTACATAGAAAGAAACTGTTACGCTTGCTCCACCGCCTGCACAAGCAGTTAGTAAAGCCGCGCCTGCGGTGTCTGCATCATCAAAAAATAAATTAACTGAACCAGACCAAGACTCAAGTGTGTTGACGAATGATTTGCTAGTTGTTCCGATTGATGATGTTTCAACGCTATCTACTGTTTTATTAAATGAGAAGTCAGTAACTTGACCCAATGTGTCTGAGCCGACTTTAACTACTGCTTCATAACCTTTAGCTATTGCCATAATATATCTCCTTAAATTATAGGTGTTTGTGAATTAGTTGCTCTTGTATAATAAAGAACATCATAATTTAATCTGATGAGTCCAATAGGTTTCTCAGACTCTGCTGTTATCTCTACCTCTGTCGAGGTTAAAGTTATTTCTATTGCCTTGCCATTTAAATTAGGGTCAGCTCCGAGTGCATCTTCTACTTCTCCTGATATAGTATCTAAAGTATTCTCTATTGATGTGTTGCCTTCTGCAATTCCTTCAATAGATACGACGCACATTCGTTTGTAGGTAGATGGACTGCCATATTCACGCTCACTAGCCTCATCATTAGTATAAACTAACAAACATGGTAGATTTGCGTTAGGCACTAATGAATATAATCGTGTGTTATAAACTTTACTGCCTGTTGTTGTTAATCCGGTTAATGTTGTTATTATCCGGTCTCTAATTTGTTGTCTTGCGTGTGACATATCTGCCTACTGTAATTGTAAATGAATTAAAGAAATGCCTGTGCCATCGCGTTGTATTTCTTTAACCTTAAATGTTTTTTCAGTATCTGTGACTGTATCTGTTAGGACTATTGTATCGTCTGCCGCATATCCATTAGGTAAATCTTTTGTTCTTAACTGAATAGTTGGAGTGGAGCTTGATACAGGCGCTCCACCACCATCAAAAGTAAAATATGGGTCTTCAAATATTGCCTTTAAAATATAGGTATCGTTAGATGCCGCTACTGTATAAGTAATATTTTGACCAAACGCATCAGTATTAAAGAAGGCTAATGGTGTAGTGTCTATAATACCCATTACTCACTCTTCGCGTTAACACTGCCTGTTTTTGGTTTAGCAATAACTGCTTCTACTGTTTCGTTGTTAGGTTCTGCCAATTTAGCGTTTAAATATTTTTCAGCGCTATCAGGTGGGAGATCTATCACATCTCCTTTTTTTCTTTTTATACCTAATACTTCAGTATCTTTAACTAATTTAATCTCCACGAGTCTCTAGCTCCTCGCCTTTAACTGCGCGGTCTGTTTTTTTAGACTTTGCTTTAGCATCTACAGCTAATCCGTTGTTAATTAAATAATTAGCATCTCTGTCATCGCATTCAACAGTTTCTCCTGCCTTAACGACATTGCCATTTATATACATATTTCTAGTTGGTTTTATTTTCATATTTTTATTAGGGAGGGATTGCTCCCTCCCATCTCCTTCAAAGGTGTTTTGTGTTGTTAAAGTCAATTAAGCATTAAGCTCCAATTGCGAAAGACACCGGGTGTTTAACACCGAAGTCTAATGAAGTTAGAACTCTTAGTCTTAATCCACCGCTTTTAAATAATGCGTATGGATCAGCTTCTACTTCAATACCGCCTGCCCAAGTTGCTACTATAAACTCAGAGAAGTCTCCGAGGATATATTTGTTAGCAGGAACTTGACTAGAGATTAATACTTGTCTGCCATCAATGAAACCATCGCGGTTAGCAACAGGAGAGCCTGCGCCATTAGTTGCGAGTGATTTAGTGAAACCATTTAGAGCAGGTGTTGTAATAACACGAATACTGCCACCATCTAATGGTTTATTGTCGGCTAGAATAGCTGACTCACATTCAATTAGTTCGGCATAAGTTGGTGCTCCTGCGCCTGCGAATGCTACTGCATTTACACCTGCAACATTAACTAATCCTGTAGGTTGTCCTGCAGCACCTGATCCATTTAGAGCCGCGTCATCAATGCCAACAGCTGTTGCTCTAAGTAAGTTAGTTCTTACCATTTGCTCAATAGCTAAACCATCAGTGTTATTTAATAAACTTCTAGTTAAGTCAGTTGCCGCGCCAACAGTCTTTTCATCGAGTGTGATGCTATCTAATGTTGGGTCACTTTGGCTAACATCATTTCCTTCTGTTACCCATCCGACAGTGCTTAGAGCAGAAACTCTAGGTATCACGATGTTACCGGTATTATTTGGAATTGTTGTTGGGTTAGCCTGTAGAATTGTGCTGAATGGTGTTAATGCATCGATTAAATTACCATATTGCTTGTCAGTATAAACAACAGCCGCACTATTAGTGGTGTTCATTGTTCTCTGACCCCAATCATTTGTTACATCTTCAGGAATAAAGAAACCTTGTGTTTCTTTTCTGATTTTCTTTGAGTAAGCTTCTGATGCTTCTAATTCAAAAGCCGCTTCCTCTCTGCTAATCATACCTGCTTTAGCTTTAGCCGCTCTTACAATAGAGAACTCTCTTTTTTCCTGATCATTAAGACCAATTTCTTGTTTCTCTATTGGAGTGTTTTCAAGCTCTGCTAAAATTTGACCTCTAAAAGCTGAAAGACTTACATCGTCTTCTACTGCTTTTCTTGCTAAGTCTGATTTATTGTGTCTTGCGCCAATTTCAAGAATTTCAGCAATCTCATTCTTTCTTTGCTTCATTTCTTCATTAACTTTTACTCTAACTTCAGACTCAAGGTCTACGCCATTATCAGTTTTATTTTGTTCTGACATTTGTTTCTCCTTGTTAAGATTATCTATTAGTGATTGTGAACGACCTAAATTAAGACCTCGATCAAAACCTACAGTATTATCTGCAGGCACACTTACTACTGACACTTCGTAAGCTTCCCAATCAGTGACTCTGACATCTTGACTGGTCTCGTCTTCACTTCGTTCCATGTTATGAATTTGGTAACCGATACTTACATTTTTTCGGATACCTGTCTGAACATCTCTAAATATCTCACTTGCCAGTTCCGATTCACCGAACCGAACTGTTGCCAATAATCTACCCTGATCACTGTCAAGCGTTGCATTTTCAACCACACCAATTTGGTTTTCAGTATTGTGGTTTAATAGGAGTGGAGCATCTCTTAATAGTCGAGATAATCTAACCTCTCCATCTCTATGTCCTAGAATTTCGTTGCCGAATGTTCGTTGGACCGGAGACTCTGAACTTACAGACATTGTTAAAGTTCTATCTGAAGTATTAGTAGCCTCGCGTATTTCTAATGGGAAAGAAGCGCGTTCAACATTTCTTTCTCGGAAAGACAAGTCTTTCTTTTTACTTCTTGACTCCTCTTCCTCTTCATAGCTATTTGATGCTTCTTCAGCAGGCGCTGTTTCTTCTGTTTCTTCAGTTTCTTCTTCCTCTTCTTTATATGCAGGTTCCAAAACTATGCTGAATTTGTCTCCATCAGCATTCTCGCCTATCTGAGCTTTTATTTCTTCAGGCATCTTCTTCTCCTTCTTGGTTGTTAACCGGACCTTGGTCATAGACCTCACCGGTAGTGGTGTTAAACTTTGTTCCAAATGGTTGAAACGCTAACTCGATTTTAAACCGATCAGCTAATGCTTTTTCAGCATCTAACTCACTAAAGTGCGAGCCTAACTCTTTACCATATTGGTTCAAAACATCTTGCATCGTCATTAAGCCATTATTTAAAGCCATTTGTGATGCTTGAATTTCTTTCTGTGGATCAATCCAAGAGTAACCTCTTGGTATAAATGAACAGCTATAAGCAAATTTATCGTAATTCTGTAACTTTATTGGTCCATTATTAAATTGTAACGCTCCAATAGTTAGGTTGTGCTTTAACCATTCTCTATATATTGGTATGCAAAAATGGTGAATTAACCACGATTGGTTCTGCTTATAATAATCTCTTTCATCTAATAGACCGACTCTTGAACTACTGTAGCTTGTTTGTGATAGATCATTAGATAAACTTGCATAACTAACGCCTAAACCTGACGCTATTGTTCTAATCATTGACTTATCATATTGGTCTACATTCGTGTTTGGATGTTTATTATCCATAAACTCTATGTCATAGCCTTCCGGTAGCATTTCAATCGTACCCGGAGAGAAGTCCATAGTAGGCATATAAGCATTGTCATCATCTAAATAGCCTTCTGCGTAATTATCGCCTGTTGGTGTTTTTAAGAACGCCATTTTAGCCGCCGCAGATTTAGATGCTATTAATTCACTATATCTAAAATCTTGTAACCATTTAATTGCTGTCATTACATTAGCAATCCGGGGGTAACCTCTAACTTGACCAAATCTATGCGAGTCAAATAAATGAAGTGCATCACTTGCAGGCAGTCTTATGTTCTTATCTACATTACTAACATTACTTAATATATCGCTATATGGGTTAGCCTTTAAATAATACGCGGTAGGCTTCATAGACCTCTTCTCTATTTCGACTCCCATGCGTATTTCTTTTTTATCGCTAATATCTTTATTTAAGTCTGAGTCAATATAATCAGGCTCTAAGAAGTTTAGTTTAAAGCCATCTTTAGAACGAATAAATTGCGTAAATGTTTCGCCATCTCTTACTAGACCTACCATTACCATTTGATATAGGTCGTGCATATTATATCTGCCGCTTATATCAGGGTTCTCACACCACTCATACCATTTGCGTTCTATTAGATCGTTTGCAGGACTATCTAAATCTCCATTAGAATTTCTTGCTCTTACTTTAATCTTAAACCCTTCTCCAACACCTACGACACCTTGTTTTAATAGTTGAAAGTATCTTTGTATTATTGGATTATTTCGTTCTAAATCACGCGCTCTATCTCTAATTGTTTGTAGATTACCTTTTAATTCTTCATTAGGAGATTGGTTGGTGGCTTTCCAATCATTAAACAATCTGCCAAACTTACCTGCGGTAAATTCTCGTTTCTTTTTTGCTTTTTTGTTTCTTTTAAATATGTCCATTAAAGCCATTAACTATACTCCGCTGTTAAATTTTCCGTATATTATTTGACCTGTTGGTAGACCGCGCTTTGCTCTATTTCTTCTCTGCTCCATAACGACTTCTCTTTCATAAAATAATTTATGATCATAGAGTTCAGTTATAGACATCTTTGTTAATGACCTGCCTGCTATTGAATAACTCGACGCATCATCAACAAACTTGTTTTCTAATAAGGCTTTAATTTGCTCTAATACTTTTTCATTATGTGTGCGTAAATCTTGTCCATCAGATACTAACGAATAATCTTGCTGTATTTCTATTGAGCCATCATATACTTGGTATCTTTCAGTAGCACTTTCGACAAAACCCTGACCGGTATATATACCTGCCATATACTCTTTGGTTGTTGCTTTAGGGACTGTTATTCTAAAGTTATTATCATTAGCCGCCGCAACAATATTAAAGGAACTCTTGCCGGCGCTTTCTCTAAAGTAATAAGTTAAGGTATAAGTGTCGCTTTTAAAGTCTGAGTAACTTCTGTCCCACTTCCAAGTTGTTCCTGCTGTCACTAATACCGGTTCTTGATTTACATAATCATATTCTAAGTCTGTAGTCATTTTGGTTCTACCAATATGTTGTAGTTCCTCACAGCAGTATTGCCATCTGAGGTAACTATTGTGTTTGTTAAAACATAGTTATAACCATTCTTACCTGCAGAAGCTTTGATAGTGGTTTGTGTTCCACTAATCTGCGAGTCAGATAAAGTCATTTCACTATTGCTTACTGTCCAATTAGAAGTGCTGATGGTTTCAGCACTTGCTAGCATATCGGACCAGTTAATATTATATGGTAGCGTTTCGCCGACAGCTTTAGTTGAGTTATAGCTGTCAACAGCTACCGCGTTTGGATAACGAGGCATAATATTTCCTATGCTAAGGTAAATATGCCGTTAGCGTTGATAGTAACCTGAAACTGTGAATTAGTTGAGCTTACACCGGATGCCGCTGAAGTATCTAAATCAACATAACAAAGTAACGCATCACTTGCGTGAGTGTCTGAATATATAACTAAATATTTTGCATTACTAATTGTAACTGAGCTTCCAAAATTTATGTCCGCGCTATCAAATTTAACTGTGCCTCCTGTTTCAGTAACAGTTACTGAACCTAAAGTCTGCTCGCTATAATCAGAGTCAGCAATCTCGTTAGTAACATCTGATTTAGTTGTGTTGCCACTAACACTTGGTGTGTAAGATGATGTAGTCATCATAGCTTTGAATGTATCGCCATCAAGGTCGACTCCATTATTAGCAATTAATAATTTTGCATTGTTGTAAAGTGTAAATGAACCTGCCGCCATTTTATCTCTCCTTGTTTAAAATTTTGTGTTTAATGTGCGATTGTCTTTTGCGTAAATTATTCGCTTGTCTTTCGCATATAATATTGGACCAATAGATGTCGAAACATGAACTATTGGTTGTTTGCCTGTTAATACTAAGCTTCCTGCATTTGGTTTAGCATCGACTGATACATCTAATGTTGGAGCTATGCCGGTTATGGATATTGACCCTGCTCCGACTGCTATTACATCTCCTTCATTTACTGTCGGTTGATGTCCTTGCGTGGTTATTGAACCTGTGCTTGGATAAGCAAACTCGTTTTCATTAAATTCAGGTTGTAATCCTGTTATATTAACAGCGCCTGTTCCTAAGTTAATAATTTTACCTATTATTAAATCAGGTGTTTTACCGCTTATACTTATTATAGCATTATCCGGTTGAGCATTTATTCCTGCTTCTATATCAGGACTAAATGTGTTTGATGTTATAGAGCCTGCGCCTACATCTATAATAACATCATTAGTAAATTCAGCCTCCTCACCTGTTATAGTGATTGAGCCTGCTCCTGCATTTGCATCTATACCTGCGTTAGTAACAGGTGTTAATCCTGTTAGCGATAGATCTCCGACATTAGCGGTTATTACATTTCCAACAGCACTTATCGGTTGTTGTCCTGTGATAGTTAACGCATCTGTAGAAGGCCTGATGTCATGACCTAATAGAACAGTAGGTTGTAAACCTGTTAAGGTTAAACTGCCTGCTCCTACTAATATAACATCTCCCTCTATAACATTTGGATTTAGTCCTGTTATAGTTAAGGTATCATTACCCGGAGTTAAATCTTGTCCTGCGAGTGTGGAAGGCGTTTGTGTGGTGAAAGTTAACCCTCCAACACCCGCATTAATATCAGCGCCTATACTAGTATTAGCCTGATATGTGTTTAAAGTTATGTTGCCAACATTAGCACTAATTAAAATGCCAATAGAAGTTGTTGGTGTTTGTCCTGCAATAGTAATAGCACCTGTTGATGCAGAAATATTATTGCCAATATTTACTGTTGGTTGTTGTCCACTAACAGTTATAGCTCCAACACCTGCGGTTACATTAACCGGTATTTCAACAATGCCTTCAGAAGAAAAAGCATCTTCTGCATAAGTAGTGAACCCAAAAGACATTGTTTACTCCTCAGGTGGTGATGTTGGCTTTTCTATTGTTCTCGGATCAACCCATGTATCATTTAAAATAAAACCATTATCAGAAGTATAAATATATTTACGAGGTAACCATTCATCTTCAGGATAATCAATACCTTCATATAAAACAGCATTGTTAGTTGTTGTTGTTTGATCAAATATTTTATGATAATCGCCATCTTCTAAATGTGAATTAATAACTAAACTATTTTCATCAAATAAAATGTTTAAATCATCTTCAAATAAATAAATGACAGTGTTCTTTTTCTTTTTAACATTATCAATTATTTTATTACCATTCTCATCTAATATATCAGTTCTATTACCTTCTTCATCTTCAGTATATTGATAAGTTGTAACATCTTCACTTAAATCACATATCATTTTCATTTTATTACTCTTTCGTTGGATCAATGTCTGCCGGTTTTAACTGCCATCCATTGTCATTCGTATATATAAATTTTCTTGCTTCAAACTCGGATGGCATATCCGGAGCGTTTGTATAATGAAAAGTGTTAGTCGAGTTTATATCGCAAATATGTTCGACTAAATTATTGTTCTCATCATAAACTTTAGTGTTAAATCTTTCATCATCACCAAAATCTATGGTGTAATTATCTGGGAAAAACCAGATAACAACATTCATATAATACTTAACAAATGTTCTATCTGCTCCTGTATTGTCTTGAACTGTATTTATTAAATCTTCTTTATTCCAAGTTA
>MDSZ01054227.1_pt1 | contig 22292 bp, 24 predicted proteins | sample 811201 | NCBI WGS metagenome assembly MDSZ01 (sample SAMN05326647, study PRJNA326480) | marine metagenome | isolation source: seawater | place: Indian Ocean: North | collected 2010 | reverse complement strand
ATCTTATTAATTTGTTTAATTCTGGTTCAAAAATTTTACTAGTTAATGGACGAATTATTAAAAGTAAACATATCACAAGGCTTATTCCGGTATAAATCTTTCCTATTTGAAAACCAAAAATATAAATTCCAACAAAAGATCTCATAAATACCATTACAAAAAGTAAATTTAAAAAATAAAATATAGAAAGATAATTACTAATTATTCCTGTCAGTGACTTTTCAGAAGTTTTAAACATCTATCATATATTAATATGAAGAAAAAAGTTTCATTCATTTTTAATGAGGGAAGAGTAAGAAGGTTAAATAATAATGATACATATCCAAAAGATTTCTTCTACTCATTTCATTTGTTTGAAAAGGAATTTGATGATGTAGGAATAATTGAATTAAATTCAAAAACCAATGGAATAACATTTTTAATATTTAAAGTAATTAGAAAAATTGCAAATATTCCTATATTTTCTGAAGGCTTGATTAAATATTCTAAAATTCGAGATATTTTCAAATCTGATATCCTAATTGCAACAAATCAAAATATAGCTTTTTCGATTTTGCCAATAATATTATTAAAGAAAATTATTAAAAAAACTGATTTGTTCTTTTTTGTTATGGGATTAGTCGACAACAAAAACAGTAATCAAGTAAATAAATTAATTATTAATTCTTTACTTAAAAATTCAAAAGGATTGATTTTTTTGAGTAAAAAAGAACTAAAGCAATCCAATGAAATTTTTCCAAAATATAGAGATAAATTTATCTATATTCCTTTTTGTATAGATACAGATTATTGGTCAAGAAAAGAAATGACAATAAATGAAAAAAAGATTCTGTTCATAGGAAATGACAAAAACAGAGATTATGAATTTGCGGTTAGATTAGCTGAAAAAATGCAAGACTACGAATTTACATTTATTACAGAAAAAATAAAAAATCCAAATTTAAAAAATCTCAATTTTATAAATGGAAATTGGAGAGATGAAACTGTTTCTGATTCAAATATAAAAAACATATATAAAGAAAACTTTTTAACAATTGTTCCACTTGTTAAAAACCATCAACCTAGCGGTCAAAGTGTCACACTACAATCTATGAGTACTGGAACACCAGTATTAATTACAATGACAGAGGGGTTCTGGGATGACAATTTATTTACAAATGATAAAAATATATTTTTTCTTCATGAAAATAAATTAGATATATGGATAGAAAAAATTGAAAATATTTTTAATAACAAATTTCTTTACAATAATGTTGGGTCACAAGGTTCAGATCTTGTTAGGGAAAATTTTGGTTTAAATAATTTATATTCTGAGCTTAAGGACCTAATTTACAAAATATCTTTTTGACTGATAAATAAATTTTTTAAAAATATTTTTTCTATGTTCTTTTCTTTTTGATATTAATTTATTTCTAATGTTTAACAAATCTTCAAAAAAACTTACAAAATCTTTAGACATAATATTTGAATCCCTTGGATACGATTCAACAAGATCTATAAAGTAAGAGTAATTATTTTTTAGTTCATATAACTTTTCTTCTAAATTTTCTAAATTGTATTCAAGACCAAAGTTTTCACAGTATTCTCCAATTCCACCGCTATCAATATACATTAAAGGTAACCCGCATTGTGCAGCTTCAATATGGTGGTTGCCTGAAGGCTCATTGATTGAACCTGTTATATATAAATGATTATTTTTTAGCTCTTGAGCTAAATCTAATCCACTTAATGGTTCAATTAAATTAACATTTTTAAATTTGAATCCATCAGGCAATCTTCCTATAAAATTAAATTCAAAATTATTTTGAAACTCATCTTGCTCTAATAATTCATCAATTTTTTTATAAACATCGAAACCCTTATTCCAATTATTACTCCAATGATGCGTCACGATCTTTATTTTCTCTTTTCCTTTCCAAAGTTTGAACTTAGATGAATTGAATATTTTTTCATTCGCACCCGCATAAATAACATTATTTGGTTTATTTTTCATTTCATCAAAATTATCGTATAGACCTTTAATCCACTTACTTACATAAATTGTTGCGTCTGCACATTGATTAGCGTAAGAAATATATTTATTAATATAGTTGGTGTCCTTGTGCTCATCACATTCGTTTATTCTATGAACTACCAGTGCATCATTATTTATATAGTTTAAATAATTTACTACGTCAAAATTTGTAAAGGCAGATGATGGGGAAGTTTTTCTTGGCTCTGTTAACAAAATAATGTCAATATCATCATCGGACAGGTTAAAAACAACTTCATGGCCGTTATTTCTTAAGTATTCTGAAAAATTAATTGCAAATAAATTACCTCCACCCCATGGTCCATCCTGAATTTTTGTTCCTATACTAATTTTCATATAAATTGTGAAACATCTTTATAAATTCTGGCATAATTTTTTCTTTTGAATAATTTTTTATTTGTTGATAAGCAAATTCTACATTTGGTTTTGCATTTTCATAATTTTTCATATTATAAATAGACTCTTTAGAAAGAATTAATCTTGCTATTCCTACATCAGTTGAAATTATAGGTGTTTTTGTAATTGCGCACTCATAAATAGCAAAAGGTCCTCCCTCAAAGCGTGATGAAACAATATATAAATCTAATAGATTATATAAGTCATTGAGTCTTCTTTGATCGACCATCTCAAAGTATTTATAATTTATATCATTATTACTGAGTTCATTTATTAAATAATCTCTTCTTTTTCCAGTGAGAATTACAATTAAATTATTTTTGTACTTTTCTTTATAATTTTTGACTATTTCTATAAATTGATCTGGTCCTTTTGAGAGTTTTGGAAGTTTAACATCGTGTCCTTCAGAATCTCTTTGAAAAGAACCAACAACAAAAGAGTCATTTGGTATTTCAAATTTTTTAAAAAGGTTAGACTTATCCTCATTAATAGGCCATTTTTTTTCATCAATCCAAAAAGGTATATAATAAATTTTCTTATCAGTTAATTTTTGTATCTGCTCTTTAGTAATTGGAGAATTAACATGATATGCATCAACGTACTTGTCTCTATCATAAAATTTATTTTTTTCTTCTAAATCAAACTTGGACTCATCGATATGGTGAATAGTACATAGAACCTTGTTATTCATCAGTTTTGACTTTCTAATTTGGTGCCATGTCCAAGGTGAAAATATCCAAACTAAGTTTGAAAACATTAATGAGGATGTAACTATGTTGGGATTGTTTTCAGTAAACTCTTCCCTAAGACGATCAACAATCCAATTCTCTTTTGTTTTATTGATATAAATGTTTAAGTTTGTCAATATTCTGATTTTAATTTTTTATAGAATTTTTGTAACTTTTAATTTATATTTATTTCTATAAATTTTTTTTTGCTAAGTCAAAAAAGTTTTTTTGTTCTTTCTTGTTGATTTCGGATATATTATTTTTTGTGTTTAATAAATATAAAGTCTTATTGAGGTTTTTAATCTTAAACCCATTATTTAGAAGGTCAATGTATAATTTATAATCTTGAGCATATTTAAAACTTTCATCGTAACACCCAACCTCACTTAAAATATCTCTTCGAATCATTAATGATCCGTGTATAAAAGGATTTTTGTATCTTATAGAAATCTTTGATGGTAAATAATATGACAAACCAGGAATTTTCTTATTCTTATTTTGCAGTGAAAGAGCTCGGGTTGTACAAGCATGAAAGTTTGACTCGTTAAGAAAGTTAACTTGCTCTTCAAGTCTTGTTTTATAACTTAGATCGTCAGCATCTTGTCTTGCTATGTATTTACCAGTAGAAAATTTTATCAATTTATTCAATGATTTCGTAAGTCCCATATTTTCGTTATTTGTATAAATATTTAACCTTTCATCTGTTTTCGAAATATCTTTAAGAATTTTTAAAGTGTTATCAGTAGAAAAATCGTCAATAACGAGAAAATTAAAATTTTCATACGTTTGAGTAAGTATGCTTTTTACAGAATTAGAAATTGAATCTTCCGCATTATGAACACTCATGATTACAGAAATCATATATTTATTTTTCATCTTGGATTAGTTCCTTAAACTTTCTAATAATAATTTCTTCACTAAAATTTTCTTCAAAATATTGAAAATTATTATTCTGAACATTTGTTATGGCTTCTTTGTCGTTTAACGCATTTATTTTTTCAATCAATTGCGTATAATTATTTTGATCAAAGCTAAATGTATATTTATCAGGAAAAAATTCTTTTATCCCTCCTGAGTCAGGAAAAATAGATAAAATTCCAAGCCTAGAAGCCTCACAAAGCAGTGTCGGTTGTCCTTCGTATAATTTGGTTGCTGAAATTACAGCAATTGAATTTTTAATAAGATTTAATACTTTATCATTTGGAAGCCCTCCGATTATTTCTACTCTTGTATTTTTATATTTATTTTTTAAATTTTTATAAAGTGGCCCATTCCCAACAATTTTTAAATTTATTTCTTTATTGTCAGTTTTTAGAAAAGCAGAAATTAATTCTTCAATCCCTTTTTCTTTGGAAAGCCTTCCTGCATAAAGGATATATTTTTCGTTTATTTTGTTAAATTTATGGTGAGATTTCCCTATAAAGTTAGGAATTAAATGAATTTTGTCTTTTCTTATATTTAATTTTTCTAGATAATTTTTGTGAAACTTAGTTAAAACAATTAATTCAATATCGGATTCCTTTAAAACCTTGAAATATAACTTACCGTATCTAATTATCAAAAAAGATTTTATATATGAATCAGGAAAGTATTTATTGAAGAATCTGACCTTTCTTTTATTCATCCCACAACCTTGGCAATAAGTATTAGATCCTAAATGTTTTGATGATAAATAAGACCTTGTACAGTCGTATCTAAAATTATGAAGTTTTATAAATGCTTTGAGTTGTTTTGATTCAATAACTTTAAAAACCCCCAAGGAACCCTTGAACCAGGTATTGTGTACATACACATAATCTGGATTAAATTTATTAATCTTTTCTTCTAACTTTCTTTTACTTTCTTTATTGTCATTTATTAAAAAGGAAGTAAGTTGTTTAAAGTAATTATCTATTTTATTATCAAAAAAAAGTGTTTCGACATCAAAGTATTTTTCTAAAAGTTGAATTTCTTTTTCTACGGCAATATCTTCCCCGCCTAGTTCTTGATACTTTGTATGAACAACTAATATTTTTTTCATTAACATAAATCTACTAATTTTTTAATAATATCTTTATTAATATATAAATAGTGAAAATTCTTTTCCTGTTTACTTATGGTGTTTCTCTTAAAGACTGGGAAGAGTCTGGCTTAGCAAGTAGAGAAATCAAATCATTTAAAAAGATGAATGAAAAATATGGAATAGAGTATATTTTTCTAACCTTTGGAGATTTCAAAGATTTAAATTATGAAGAAAAATACCCGTTTGTTAAGATTGTCCCAATATTTAATTTTGTAAAAAGAAAAAATGGAAAAATTGTTAATTTTTTATCCACCTTAATTAGAATCAAAAAAATAATAAAACAAGCAAATCTTAATTTTGATCTGATCAAAACAAACCAACTTTACGGTTCATGGTTAGCGTTAACTATAAAAATACTATATAGAAAACCATTAATCATAAGAACAGGGTATGATCTCTTAACGTTTAGCTTAAAAGATAAAAAAAGTTTATTAAAAATAATCTTATATTATGTCTTAACACTGATATCTTTGCTTTTTTGTAATCTATATACAGTAACATCAAAAATTGATAAAGATTTTCTTGTTAAATTATTTCCATTTGCAAAAAGTAAAATTATCTTGAGACGAAACTGGGTAAATATTAGTTCTGATGTGAATAATTTTGATTCTCGCTATGACAAAAAATTTATATCTGTAGGTAGGTTGGAAAAACAGAAAAACTTCGACTATTTGATTAAAAAATTAGATGGATCTGATATTGAGTTGGATATTTATGGAGAAGGAAGTTTAAAAAACAAATTAGTAGAATTAAATAATAAAAATGTTAATTTCTATGGATCAATTCAGAACTCTGTTCTATTAGAGCGATATCAAAAATATAAAGTATTTATTACCAGTACCCTTTATGAAGGAAATCCAAAGGCAATAATTGAAGCAATGGGAAGTGGATGCGTTGTCATAGCTCCAGATATAGAGAGTATAAAGGAAATCGTAATCCATGAGGAGACAGGAATACTATATAATCCTGAAATTCACAATCTAAAAAACGTTATTCAGTCTCAATTAGAGGACACTGAAAATATGAAAAGAATTTCAAATAATGCAAAAAAATATGCTAAAAAAAATCATTCTTTGGAAAACTATATTTTAGATGAGGTTGAAGAGTTCAATAAAGTTGTTTCGTAAGTGAATTATCTATCTTGGATAATTTATCGGAAAATGTGACAAATAAGATTCAAAATTTTGAAAAAATATGATAGTCAGAATTGAAATGATTAAAAAATAGATTTTTTTACTTTTTAACATTTCTAAAAATAAAGAGGTGGAAAAAATCATTAAATTAAATAATTGGACCATGTATGTAGATTTGATAGTATCACCTTGACCAGAAGTAGGATATCTAAATACAAACCAGAGATACCCAATAAAAGAAATAAAAATAGAAACATTAATATATGAAACAGTAAGATTTTTATTTTTAATTAGGTTTACTATGAAGCCAATCAAGATTATTGCAGTTGTAATTAAACTAATTCTGTTTACTCTTCCCAAATACTCACCAATAATCATTTGATCTCTACCAACATCAAGAAAACGACTAGTAAAAACAAAGTACCCCCAATAATCACCCCATAGATCTGAATACAAAATAGAAAAAAACTGATTATTAAAATTTGGTCTTATTGGTTGGGTAAAAAGAAATTCTCTAGCAGATTGAAAATTAAAAAATTCTATATTGTTTAATTTTATCTCAGAGCTTTCAGAGTTAAATGGTATAAATGTTCCATATTTTATTAGATTTAAAATGTAGAACCATCCTGAAACAATAAAACCAATAAAAAAAGAAGATAAAGTAAATTTTAAATAATTAACTTTGTTTTTTATTTCTTTCTTAAAATAAACAATAAACAATGCTGGAAAAAGTAGAAATCCCCACTGTCTACTTAACCCAATTAAGCCAATTAAAACTCCAAAATATAAAACATCTAAAAATTTAAACTGAAAATTTTTTTTGTCTAAATCTATGTATTTAAAGATTATTAAACTTAGAAAAAACAATATATATACTTCTCCTCTCAACATGGAAATTGTTTTGTAATTGACTGCTAAGAGCATTGATAAAATTAGATAACTTAAATTTATAAAACTTCTCTTATTAGATAATTTATTTATCGATCTCATATTTATAAATAAACTTATCAAAAATAATATATTTTGAAAAATCTGAGTTAGATTTCCATAAATTGGTTTACAATCATTTAAGAAATTTTCACTTTCAATTAGATTTCTACAGAATACCTGTACTACAGATGGAAAAACATACGCTACTGGAGGGTTAAAAAATTCTCGAGTATCAACAGAAGTAGGAATATAAATTTTTCTTGGTAAATATCTTGAAAATGTATCAACATATGCATAATGTGCTTCAGCATCGTAGCCTAAAATTGGATCATAGTGCAACAGATTATAAATTATTACATATATCAATGATGAAAATAAAAATAAAAAAATAACTTTATCAGAATAAAAAAATTGTTTAATTTTATTTTTAAAGAGCATCTTTGATAATTATAAATTTAAAAAATCATTTAATTTAATATATGAAAATTTATATTACTTGAAATTTACAACCCTATTATTATTTTTATCTACTTCAATTTTTAATTGATTATCATAGTTAAAATCTTCCATATTATGAGTCGCATTAACAATCGTAATGTTTTTATTTGATAATATATCAAATATGAATCTTTTAGTACCAACATCTAAGTTTGAAGTGGATTCATCTAAGAGTAAGATTTCTGTATTATTTAACAGGGAGCGGATGAAAGATAGTTTTTGGAGCTGACCTGAAGAAAGTGACTTATTAGATACTTTTAAATTTAAATCAATATTGTTTTCATTAAAAAATTTAAATTCAGTTAGTAAATCAATCATCTCAGTATCTGTTATCTTATTTATGTTTCCATAAACTAAGTTTTCTTTAATTGAACCCTCGAAAACAAGAGGCGTTACACCTACATATCCAACATTATCTGAAAACACCTCAACTTTCCCCTTGTTCGCTATGTATACACCGGAGATAAGTCCTAAGATTGTACTTTTTCCAGAACCATTTGAACCAGTTATAATTGTGTGTTCATTTTTAGGAATATTTAAATTTAAATTATTTAAGATATTTTCATTTGAATTGAAATATGAAAATGAAACATCATTAAAACTTATTGCAAATTTATTTTCTTTATTTGTTTGAAAATTGTTTAAATCAATATCCGGAGAGGATTTATCAAGTTTATAAAGTTCTTCAACATGAACACTTGAATTCAAGAGAAGCCCAAGTGTTTGATTTAATGATCCCAGAGTTTGAAATAAACGTAAAAGAACAGCAACAAATTCTAAGGTAATTAAGTCCGAAATTTCGAAATTTAAAAAGACTATTGACATTAATAAGATTGTAAAAAATGAAGGAATAAGACTATTAACAGCACCATAAATATTATTGAATTTTTGAGAATTTCTAAAATTTTCTAGATACTCGTAATATCTCTTAAATTCAATTTTTGAAGTATCTAAAACTTTAATTAAAAATATGTTATCAATTATTCTTTGAATAATTGAATTTATAATCTTTCCATCGCTAAATGATAAATGCTGATAATATTTTCCTTTTTTTAGAAATATTCTCGAGGGGAGAGCAATAATTAAACCGCCAACTAAAAAGACGTAAAAAATATTTGCATTTGTAAATAATAAGAATATTGAATATGCAACAACTTGAATTAAGTAATTAAAAAAATGGGCAAAAGTTTTATAAAATGATGAGACATGAGTTGATACTGTATTTAAGTAATAATAAATATCATTATTAGACATATTTCCTTTCTTAAAGCTTTCCTCCATAAGATGAAATCTTAAGTTTCGCGCTACATCTAAGTTAAGAATTTCTAAGTTAGTTCTTTCAATAAATAAAAAAGAGAATCTTAGAATTATGATCGTTGGTAATAAAAAATTGTTATTTGATGAAAAATCAATTAAATCTAGGATATATTGATTTTTGTATTGAGTCTCTTTGATTATTAAAAATGAAAATACAACAATAATATATACGTCGAAAACAACTGATAAGTTTGATAAAACAATTGAGAATAAGATTCTTAATTTTTTATTTTTAACTGATGTTAATTTGGAAACGTAAGAAATTTTTGATACTAAACCTTTTAGCTTTTGAAATGAATTCATGAGTTTATTATAAAAACCTCTTAGGTGTACTTATCTTTTAATTTATTTGAAAGGTTTAAAATTCTTTTATCAAAACTATATGCCAGTTTGGAGGCTGTTGAATTACTTTCAAAATATCTTTTATTATAGATTCTCTTTACTTCATATTGGGTTGAACTATCTTGATGAAGATTTTCAATTATGTTGTCTATCCTTTTTATAATATTGAATTTGTCTAAAACAATTTTTTTTGATTGGATTATATTTTCAAAATTTTTCTCATATTCATCACTTTTGATAACATTTTCTATTTTCTTAACAGAGTTTCTATAGTCATTTAGATTTATTTGGAAGTAAGAATTTTGATTAAAATGATCTAGTAGGTTTGGAGCTCCAAAATATATTGGTAAAGAATTTCCTAGATAAGAATCAAAAAGTTTTTCTGAAAAAGTATTGTATCGATACTGATTTTCTAATACAAGATGATATTTATAGTTTAGAATACCTTCTTCTTTAGATACTGTCTCATTTATTCCTGAACCAAACCAGTCAAGATCATTACCAAAATAGTTCTTAAGTTGCTTTACAAATTCTAAACGTACTTTTTGAATAGAAGTCATTTGTTTATCTGTACAATAAACACTTAATAATTTTGTTTTCTGAGGATTAAGGTTTTTATAATACTCAATATCAGATGTATCAAAAAAATCTATGAATGGGTCTCCTCTTAATCTCCAGTTAGTGAATGGAGGAGTGTTAATAACATTTTCCAGATGTATATAACTAGAGGAAAATACTTTTCTAAACTGATTAAAAAAAGGAGTTTTTGATTTTTTAAAGAAATAATCATCATTTCTTGAAGTATCAGATGATAAATAAAAAATATTATTATTTCTTACTTCTGTATCTATATAATCTTTTACATTAGAAACATTTTCCAATATAAACCAATAATCAACTCTGTTTACTTCTGAATTTACATGGTAGATTTTATTGTTAAAAGTATTTTCAGTTTCATTTGTAAAGTTAAAAATACTTATATCTGTATCTGAATAGTGTGGAATAGTTATTTTTACGTTGATCATATAATTTGTAATTTATATTTTAGCTTTTGATTTAGCCTAACAATTCTAAATGAAAATATAAACTCTATAAAAAAGTAAAAACAGACTTAGTAGTCTGATAAGTTAGGTATAAAGTTAGAATTTTAATATGATCAAATTTCTTAAAAAACTATTAAGTGATCGGTTCAAGAACAATCTGAAAATTCTCATAAGAGATATTAATAAATATCATCCTTATAAAATTTTCAATAATTACAAATTTTATATTAAAAAAAATTCAAAACCTATAAAAATACTCATAACTCCAACAAAAAATGACAAACATGAATTAAATGAACTTTATTGGCGTATTATTTACTATTTATATCCTGTTAGAAATAAAATCGAATCTATTACTTTCGTATCCGACTTAGAATTTAGTCCTCTTGAAAAACCAAAAAGCCTGACTGATGAACTTAATAACTTTACATCTATAAAAAATAAAATCTATTTTAAAACTCCAAATGAAATCAAGTCGAAATTTTTTGATTTAATTTTGATGAGTGATGAAAAAAATAAATTCATTTTCAAAAGATTTAAATACTCAAAAAATTATTTAATTGATTACATTGAGAATAAAGAAGCATCTGAATGGATGATAAATATTTCATATGACTTAAAAGATCAAAATGAATTAGATTATGTATTGGACAGAGGAAAAGAAAAATTTATTGACTTAAAAGGTCATATTCAAAATAAGAAAATTCTATTATGTGGCTCTGGACCGAGTATTGAGAAACTTCGTGATGTATCAGATGAATATGACGTAATGATTTGTAACAGCATAGTAAAAAATGATGAGTTTTTAGAAAAATGTAAACCAAAATATTTATGCTTTGCAGATCCAATATTTCATCCAGGTCCTTCAAAATACGCTGAACAGTTTAGAAAGGATGTAAAAAAAGTAATACATGGTTTCAATACAACAATATTCACGCTCCTAAGAGATTATCCTATATATAGAGAGCTATTTTCAGTAAACGAATTAGAAAATTTTATTTTTTTACCAATGCAAAAATCTGAAAAATATAATTATGATTTAGAAAAAAATTTTTATATTAAAGGGTCAGGAAATATTTTAACTTTACTAATGTTCCCAATTGCTTTTAACCTTTACAACCAAATCGATTTGGCAGGATTTGATGGAAAAAAAATTAACAATGATGATTATTATTGGAAACATAGTTCACATAATCAGTATGAAAAATTATTAGATGATATCAAATTTGTACATCCAGGTTATTTTGCAAAAGAAAATGACTTTTATAACTTTTATTATCAAAATCATTTAAATACTGTTGATATATGGAAAGAAATAGCAAAAAACGATAGTAAGTTAATTGCAAGCCTTACTGAAAGTAATATATTCAATTAATTGTCAATAAGAAGTGCTGTACCTTTAGGAAGTTTTCTTTTATCATATTTTTTTAAATTTTTCCTATAGATTTTCAAGTCTTTGTTTTGATAGTCTCTTTTTTTTTCTGTATCTAGCACTAAAACTTTCATATCATATAAGCTTCTGTGTTTGTATCCAAACTTATATGCTCTATTTGAAAGATCCGAATCAGCATACCAAAAATCAAATAGAGTGTTGTTCATTCCTATTTCTCTAAAGATTTTTTTCTTATAAATTCCATAATTCATAATTACTTCACCATTAGGGTCTGTTGAACTTTCATCATGTAAATTCCATTTAAAATCTTTAGAGTTCCCCTGAAGCCAGGTTTTGTCATTTTTTCTATCAATATTGTCAGCTAATTTCCAATTAAAAATGAAAAAATCTTCATCATTTGTCTTATCCTGTAAGATATCAATTAACTCTTGCCAAGGATTTAATAATATAGCATCATCATCCCACTGACATACATATTCATACGTTGAGTTTTGAATAGCTAAATTAGTAAAGTGTGAATAGGAGGATCTTTTGCCGTACTCTATAAGTTTTATATTTTTGGTTGATAAAGATTTTACATATTCTAATGTTCCATCCGTGCTTCCTCCATCAACTAAAACAAGTTCCACAAAATCGTTTTGATCAACAGTATTTTTAATTAAATTTTTTACATTTGTAAGTCGATTGAGTGTACCTAGAACAACACTTATCATTGAGATTTTATTCTTTTAAATGTCATTTAATATATCAGAAATATAATCTATTTCTTTATCAGCTAATTTTGTGGAGGAAGGTAACCACAAGAACCTTTCTAGTGAGTCCAATGAGCTTGTTAGGTCAGTTGCAGATGAATTCTTCAAATATTTTTGTTGACTTAATGGCGGATAAAAAGACCTTGATTCAACGTTATTATCATGTAGTTTTTTTTGAACATTTGATAAATCACCTGGATTTTTGAATTCTAATGTGTGAAACCAAGGAAGCTCATATTTTTTAAAATCCACAACTCTGAATTTATCATTTTCAATATTCTTTAAATATCTTTTTTGAATTTGATTTTTTCTGGTTATAAATTTTTCTAGTTTTCTCAATTGAGTTAAGCCAACAGTTGCTTGAATATCAGTAAATTTAAAATTTAGTCCAAGTTGTTCGTGATAATCAGATTTATCTTTTTCTCTGTAAAATGACTTGAAATTAAATATAAATTCATTGTATTTTTCATTATTTGTAAGTACCATCCCTCCCTGGCCTGTCGTAATTATTTTATGTGGAGTAAAAGAAAGTATACTCAAATCACCTAAAGATCCACATTTTAAATTATCGGAATAATTTGAACCTAATGCGTGTGCTGAATCTTCAATTAGAGGAATGTTATTTTCTTTACAAAAGTTCATTACTTCTATACCACTTCCACTTTTTCCATTTAGTGGAACAAACATAACCGCCTGAATATTTTTCAATTCTCTTAATTTATTTAAATCTAAACATAGCTCTTCATCAGTATCAACAATTACTGGATTATGACCTGCCCATTTGATAACGTTTATTGTTGCCACCATTGTTAGATTTGGGACAGCAATGTTTGAACCTGGTTTTAATTTCAAAGCTAAAATTGCTAAATACAAAGCAACAGTTCCACTAGTCGTTGCTACAGCAAATTTTCTACCTTGATAATTTGCTATCTTTTCTTCAAAAGATTTTGTAACTTTATTTTCAGTCAACCAACCATCTGATTCAAAATATTTTGCGATATCTTGAGATTCAGACTCATCAAAATTAGGCTGTACTTGAGTTATCATCTAATTGGATCCGTTTTCTGTCAATTTCCATTCCATAATATGGTCCATTTTTTACTTCCATGATTACAGAATCTTCATTCATAATATATTCATGAACACCATAAAGTTGAACTATAAATTGACCAGGTTTTAGAACAACCGATTCAATGTGTTCACCTTCTATTGTAAAAATTTTACAAGTAATTTCGCCACTATAAACTATTACAACTTCTTGAGTCATATTTGATTCTTTTTCATGTATTAAGTGATAATGTGGTGGTGTTGATTTTCCTTTTTTATAACTCATTGTTCCAACTTGAACAAAATCTTCATCTTCTGATAAGAAGTCTAAACCATCAATAGCCTCATTTAGATCAGCTACATACGCATAAACTTTAGAGTTGTGGATTATATTAATTTTTTTCATTTTGTTTAGTTCATACTATATAAAAAAAATAGAAAAAAATTAATTTTCTAATTTTTCTACTTTTTCAAGAATTTCATCCCAATTACTGAATTTAATTGATTTGTCATCAATATAGGCTACTGCTCTGGGTTTTTCAGATGTTACCTTAGAAATATATTGTGATAAGTCATGCTTTTCGAGCCACTCCCAAATAAGTTGTGTTCCAGATTTTCCATCAACAAATCCTCTATCATGTCTTGCTTTTGCAGTATGAATAATTATTGTATATTTTTCTGATATTTTTTCTAATGATTTTTTAGTTCCATCAACAGGATCATCGTAGATTGTTCCATCAAAATAACCTTTTGAATTTTTATGAATAACTCCATCAAAATCTATAGCAATATTTACATATTCATCAGGGTAAGAATATTTTCTTTCTTTTGATGCACCTTTTTGTCTATTTAATTGAAGAAGGTCTTGAGGTTTATTTTTAAATATAGGTGGGCATATGTTTCCTGTTCCATGGGTTAATTGGTAAGTTAAAAGGAGTGATAAAACTTCTGCAGTATGGTAAAACTCTACTCCTTGAATTACCTCAGTTAGATTAGGGATTTTGGTTTTAAATGGATAAGAGGTAATTACACCTATTTGCATACCCTTTAAATTTGCATGCTCTAGTGCACGGATTATGTCCTTTGATGTTCCTGAAGAAGAAATACCAAGAACAAGAGACTTGTCTAGTTGATCTTCTGTGTGTGATGTTGTTCTTTGCTGAAGCCACTGGACCATCCAATCATCAAAACTTGTATCATTAATTAATGAGGTAGCCAATATAGCACTTCCAGGTGCTTGCGCATTTTTTGTGCCATTAGATAATCTTGATATATCCGCTGAAGCGTGATCAGCTACTGCTAGATTTCCACCATGTCCAATAATAAAAATATCATTACAATAATTAAATTTAGATTGTAATTCTGTCCATTCTTCAGTATCAGTAACCCTATCAAATACTTCACCGATTTTTTCAAAGTTTAATTTATCCATATAATTTCCTAATATGTAATTATAGTGAACTTAGATATTAGCTTAAATTGTCAGCTTTTTGATTTAAATGAATTTGTATATTTAATAAAGTTTTCCTACTAATTCATTTGTATATATTAATTCAGCTAGTTCAAATTCTTCAATAGTATTGATATCAATCGATTCAATATAATTTAAATTAAAAAAACTTGGGTTATCTCCAATTAATCCACTATTGTTAATCATTTTTTCTCTTTCAATAATTGAAATACCATAATTCAGCATTTGAATATTTGGAAGATCCTGGCTGTTTGGTACATTGTCCAGTGAATAATTTATTGGCTTTCCGTCAAGCCATAAATGACCTTTTATGGAATTCGTTGATGTAAGGCTGTCATTTTGAATTTCATAAAACTTTTTAATTGCTTCATCATGCTTACCAGAGCTTACAAATGGAGAACAAACTGGAGCTAGAAAAATAAAGTCTGTATTTGTTGTTTCTCCAATATGTTTATGAAATTCAGAATTTGTAGCTTCGCTGCTTGCAAAGTATGGCTCTCTTAGTTGGGTCATTACTTTGTATTGTTTACCTAAATTAAGCATTTCTTCACTGTCACTGTTTACAATAATTTCATCAACACCCTCACACCTAGTAAGAACATTTAGCTTTAGCTCTAAAAGATTAGTATCTGAGAATGATCGTATATTTTTATTTGGTACCCTCTCTGAACCTGATCTTACGGCAATAACTGCTGTCATTTTTCCTTTTTTATTAAATTTGACCTCCATTTACATCTATCACTGCACCAGTCAGATAATTGGACAGTTCGGAACATAAAAAAATAATTGGACCAACTTGATCATCAACAGTAGCTAATCTTTTAAGCGGTATGTCATCGCTTAATTTTTTTTGTTCTTCTTTGGTCATTGATTCTTCCAACATCTGAGTAAGTGTCTGAGAAGGACATACGCAGTTTACATTTATATCTTTTGGGCCAAGCTCGAATGCAAGCTGTCTAGTAAATCCAATTAATCCTGATTTTGAAGATGTGTAATGTACTCCGCTTACTAAACTTCTATTTCTTCCAGCAATAGAAGAAACGTTCACTATTCTAGATCCTTGATCCATTTTACTAATGCATTGCTTTGTTACATAGAAAATAGATGTAAGGTTTGTTTTTATTACCTCTTCCCATTCACTTAACTCAATTTCCTCAATTTTTTTTGTATAGTTAATTCCAACAACATTAATCAAAAAATCAATTTTTTTAAATTGCATCAAATATTTATCAACCTGCTCAGGTATAGAAATATCAACACCTTCTGTTCTAGAAATTGAATGTACTTCAGAGCCTAGTGATGAAAATTTTTCTTTAACTTTAAGCCCAATTCCCCGAGAACCTCCGACTACAATAGTTGTTTTATTTGAAAAATCAATCTTCATAAATGTGTTCTACATCAGGCTTAGTAATTGCTAATCTTGCCGCAGGTTCATCTCCAATTACAGTAATTTGATGCCATGTTTTTTCTTTTACAACAACTATATCTCCAACAGTTACATCTTGTTCTACTCCATCAATGCTCCATCTATAACTTCCCTCTAAAATAACCCAACACTCATCAGCATCTGGATGATAATGTAATCTATTGCCCTCTCCAGGGTTTTGTTTGATTATTACTCCTGCAAATCTTTCATTGTAAATTACTCTTGCAGCCCATGAATTATTAAATCCTGTTTCTAGTTCAAATGATGGAATATTTAACTTTGTTAAATTTTCAAATTTGTGACCTGGAGCAAGAATTGCATCTTGTATTCCGTCATCTTTTAATACTTGTTGAACATCGTCATCTGATTTCATAAAATAATTATAATTTTAATTGACCTAATTATGTCTGAATAATAAATTATTTTTAATAAATATATTCGAAAATTTTCCTGATATATCAACTATTACATATCCTCTATTTCCAACATCAATATCAGTTTTATAATTTGGAAAATACAAATCTCTATCCATTATTTCTTCATAATTTTCTATAGAAAGATCGAGATTATTGTATGTATCATATCCAAAAGAGTCATTATTTGGTACTTTAAAATCATCAATAAGAATTACACTGTTTTCAAATTTTAAGCAATGTTCAATTTCTTTTTTTAAAGGAAGAGAAGATTGAGAATGAGCATCAAGATAGAAAAAGATTTTTTTATTGTTTGGAGTAATATTTAGTAAGATATCTGCTGAATCACCATTTATAAGTTTGATGTTTTTTTTATCAAGAAATCTTATTTTTGAAATTAAGAAATATAATTCAGAAATTTCAACACTTATCACCTGGGTGTCAAAATTTCCAAAAAACTCAGTCGTATTACCAAGCAAAGTGCCAGTTTCAAATATTTGATCAGGTTTATATTCATTTAAAAAGTTAGAAATTATTTCTGTCCTAGTATTTTGATTGTTAAAGGGTTTTTCGTTTGCTGCTTGTTGCAGTCTTGAATCTGATAAATTAAATAGATTATCTATAAGATTTTCCAAATCATTACTTAGGTTCCCACTTGATAATTTTTTAAATTTTTCTTCGTTTATCAAGTAATTCCTGAGCCAATTATTTCTATTAAAAAGTAAAAAAAAGATTATTTTTAAAAACTTTGTTATTTTACTTATCATTTTTTTCAGCATCTATAGAAACTTATTAATAATTTAATAGTAATAAATACAATCTCTTTTAACTAACTAAAGATTGATTAAAATGAACTAAATGAAGAAAATCATATCTTTAGTGCTCCCTGTCTCCTTTCTAAAATTTTATTTATCAATTAAACATTTTGTTTACAATTATTCTTTCATTTCAAGACTTGCACAATTAGATAGAAAGATAATTAAAAATATTGAACTAGAAGACGATGAATACCAAAATTTAAAAGAGTTTTTGGTAAATATTCCAAATGAAAATAAATTTTATGTTGATATCGGTGCTGCTGATGGTGTAAATGCATCAACGACCTTGCAACTTGCCAAGAAAAATGATTGGTCAGGATATGTTTTTGATTCTGGATCAATATCTGAATTAAGTTATTTATACAGAAACTTTAAAAATATTAATATTGGAAAAACTAAAGTTACACCTAACAATGTAAGTAAACTTTTAAATGGTTTTGAAGTCGATAAAAATTTTGGTTTTTTAAATCTTGATATAGACTCTTATGATTTTGAAGTAATTAAATCAATACTTGAAGATGGTTTCAGTCCTTATGTTATATCTATGGAGATAAACGAAAAAATACCTCCACCAATAAGATTTTATGTAAAGTACAGCGATGATTTCGAACTTTCTGGAAACCATTTTTATGGCTGCTCAATATCTTCGGCATTTGATCTTTTAAATGACCATAATTTTCTTTTGCAACATTTGAATAAGAATAATGCTTTATTCTTGAATAAAAAATATTTTAATCTCCCAGGCAAAGATGTTGAAACTGCCTACAAAGATGGATATGTAAAATTAAAAAACCGTAAAGAAGTTTTTTATTACAACAAAGATATGGACGAGTTGCTTAATCTAGAAAAATTTGAAGCTATAGATTTCATAAATCATAAATTTCAAAACTATAAAGACTCCTACTTTATTGAATAGTTATTATAATTTTCTAGCAATTACATTAAATCCAAAACAAAGAAGCTCGCTAGAGTTATTATCATTTTTGCTTAATTTCTTTAATGATCTTAAGATAAGCAATTTCCCAATAATAAAATAAAATCCAATAAATTTATTTTGATTATACGTTTTAGCTACCTCGTTAGTTCTTCTTACTTCTTGAGCTAGATATTCAAAAAAATTTCCGTTTGGAGTAATCTCAACAATTTCAAAATTAAATTCAGGTAAATGTTTTTCATAATAATATTTACTAAATCCAGTTGAATAATGGTATGGAGCATAATGTGTAAGTGAATTAAACGGTGCAGTTAAAATTACAATTCCATCTTGTTTAAGTAGCCGACTAAACTCCATAAACGCCTCTAAAGGATTTGGTATATGTTCAATCACTTCAACACATAAGATTGCATCTAAACTTTTGTCTTGAAGTGGAATATTTGAAATATCACTTACTATATCAAGATTCGTATAGTCAACTTTACCGGTTTGGAGTCCTTCATCTTCTTGTATGCCGTCATATTCTGCTATATCTTGACTGATATAATCCAAATGTTCACAAAATTTTTTTTTATTGCCATCGCCTGCTCCAGCATCTAATATTTTTGAACCTGGAGGAATAGTTTTTAATTTTTCTTCAAGCCACTGGTTTCTTGTTTTTGAGTTACTTGTTCCAACAAAATTTTTTGGAAAAAGTATAAAAAATAATTTTTTAAATCTTTTTAAAATCATAAAGTCATTTTCTTCGCATTTTTAATAATAACAATTAATAATGAATGTTCATTCCAAAGAATTGTTGATCTTCAACTAGATAATAATATTGTAAATATTCTGAAGTAAATAACGAAAATTACCTACTAAATATTCAGAATTAAATTTAAATACAGGATCACAACAGTGTTCAACTCTGAACAAAATAGGAAATAAAATTAATACATATGAATATTTTTTACTTATTGGTTTTTGCTCTGAAAGCAAATAATTTACTAAAAAACACGTATGCATGATAAAAATCCATCTACCCCAGTCAAAAGCTAATAAGAAAAGAGGTATGAATGAGGTTCCAACAAAAAAATAAAACAATAATTTATCCTTAAAGTTTTTGTCAAAAAGATATGGAATAAAAGAAATGAAGAATAATAGAATATAAAAATAGTATTCCTGACGTCTTTCATTGATTATGATATTTTGAGTTATTAAATAAGCAGCATTCAAATCCCATGTTAAGTAGTCAAACGAACCATGCCCACATAAATTAAACAAACCCATCTCTCTTAAGTCATCACACATTTTATTTCTCATTGAAAAAAGAGTTGCTTCTGTATTCGAAAATGAAAAATGAAAGAAAATATATATAAATGATGGAATTATAAACAGAGAATATTCAAATATTCTTCTACTTTTTATTTCGAAATATATTAGATATAAGATAGAAGTTAAGAAAAAAAAGTTTACTGTATGTGAAAAAATTCCAACAGTATATATAAAACTACTCAACACAAACCAATAATTATTTTTTGTTTTAATTTTTGAAGCAAGAATGAATAATGCAAGTATTCCTAAGATTTCTTTCCTAAATGCTCCTTGGGAATCATAGATAGGAAATAGGAATGCAGCTGGTGAAAAAATTAAAACTACGGATAGAATATTTTGCTTTCTACTATTGAATATCTTATTTAAAAAATAAAATATAAATATGTAAATTAAAATTAAAAAAAATGAGATAATATCCAGAAGTAAATTAGGATTGTCTGTTAAAAACCAAAACAAATTACCAATTAAACCTCTATTGATAAATCCATATTTATAATTTATCAGCCAATCTGCTGTCAAAAATGAATGTCCTTTATTGTTGTTTAGATCGACAAAGTATTTGAATAAAGGTATGTAAACAAGTAATAAAGAGATAAATATTTTGTTTTTTATAATTATATTTTTAATCATTAATCTTTAAATATTTTGACTATACAAAAACTTTCGTTTATTTCGTTCACACCTTTAAAGTTACGAATTTCAATTTCAAAAGTAAAATTTCTAAGCATATCTTCTATTTCATCTTTATGTAAACTGTGTGGCTCATGATTAAATTCATCAATTGTTTTAATAGTAAACAAGCCATAACCATTTTCATTTAGTAATGAATAAATTTTCTTTGCAACTTTTTCATCAAAAGGATATGTTTGACCGAAAACACCAACTGAAAAAAAAATATCAATATTTGTTTTTATTCCAAACAATGACTTTTTAAGCACAGAATGTTCAATTTTTAATTCACGTGCATTACTAGAAGCAATTAACAAGTTATGTTTTGAAATATCTACTAAATAAACTTTTCTAAAATTTTTTTGAATTTCTAGATATCTTCCTGTTCCGCATCCAAAATCTAAAATTGTTTTATCTTTCCCAGCTTCTAATCTCTCTTCAAAAAATTTTTTATGATAATCGTATATCTCTAATTGATCATGTTCATTCAGATTTCTTGCACCTTCTTTATCATAAATATTCCTTGCGCGAAGAACTGACAATTGTTTTGACTTTGTTTTTTTTATGACATCATATAGTATCTGTTTTACTTTAAATTTTTTTCTTATAATATAAAACAATTTTTTTACCATATTCATAAATTATTTCCAGAGATATTTTTTAAATCATACATATATAGTATTAACCAAGTTACAGCAATATTATGAATTATAACTTAGTTTTGAATTCAATTTAGTCAACTGTTTTCCAAAGATGTATAGATGCGATTGTTCTGTAAGGTGACCATTTCTCAGCATAACTATCGTAGCTTGACCAATTACTTTCTGGCTCAATAAAACCAAAATTATTCATTGCTAATCTTAGGCCAGCATCTTTTGATGAGAACACGTCTAATTTACCAATACTAAAAATTTCAAACATGTTGACTGACCAAGGTCCAATTCCAAAAACTGATAATAAAGTTTGGTGAAGTTCTTTATTACCTAAATTAGATAAGTCTTCAATATTTTTATTTAAATATAAGTTGGAGATTTCTTTTATTGTTTTAGCTTTGTTAGTGCTTAAACCTAACATTTTTATCTCATTTATTTCCATATTTTGAAAATGTCTTTCGTTTAAATAATCTGAGTTAAAGCTTTCTTTAATTTTTCTAAAAATAGAATTTGCAGCTTTTGTAGATATGAATTGAGAAATTATGATTCCAACAAGAGTATCAAACTGATTATTTTTATTTGGCTTAAAGTCAATATGACCATTGTTATCAATTATTTTTTTGAGTCTTTTATCTTTCTGACGTAAATATGCTTCTTCTTTTGAAAATCTCATTAGAGAATTTTATAAATCTAAATTATTTTTAGAACTCTAAGTACTCTAAAGACTACGAAGATGATTACAAGACAAATAACCCAACCCAATATTATATCTCCCAAATCAGCGCTTACACCTATCTGATTTGCCCCACCTGCACCTCCAATAAGAGCACAAATGGACCAGCCGAGTACTTTATAAAGTTCTAATTTTTCTTTTTTATCTATGTTTTTAAATCTATCAAACATATATGTATTTTAATTGTT
>MDSZ01225599.1_pt1 | contig 22299 bp, 11 predicted proteins | sample 811201 | NCBI WGS metagenome assembly MDSZ01 (sample SAMN05326647, study PRJNA326480) | marine metagenome | isolation source: seawater | place: Indian Ocean: North | collected 2010 | reverse complement strand
TTTCCATTAATATTAAATTAAATTATTTAATATTAATCAATTTATTTTATCAGGGAATGCATTTTTAGAGGCTTCTTCACCTGACCAACAAGTATGCATAGCATTTAAATTAAGGCCTTTACAATCTTCGTTAAATTTTTGATCTAATTTATTATATTGACCTATATATTGGTTATCTTTATCATAGCCTTGAAAATGTAAGTTTTTGTTGCCATTATAGTTGGCATCCATAAGTTCTGATATTTCAGCATCATATTTTTGACTAATAGGTAAATCTAATTCATCAGAAATGTTATCTTTAATTTTGTAAATTTCTTGTCCCTGTGCATCATATTGTTTTTGAAAATGTAAAACAGGACATTTAATACCATGATAATTTTGCCAATCTAAATATTCAACATATTCTTCAAGATTTTCAAATTTAATAGGATTAACTCCAGGTATTTTAGCTTTTTTAGTATTAAGAAGATGTAATTCTGTTCCTTGTTGTACTAATAAGTCAGGACAATTGTCGTCATCGCCTACAAAACCATCCTTAAAAGAATGACTAGAATAATTTAATGATATGTATAAACCAAGTAAAAATATTATAAATGGTACTAATAATTTAATCATTTATATATAATCTCTATATAATATATAGATGCAAATTATAAAAATAGATAAACCTAAGGATTTAAAAAAAATTCAAAGGTATAATAGATATATAAAGAGAAGAAAACCAATAATAGTTAAATTTCATTCACCAGAATGTCCACATTGTGTAGCAATGGAAAAATCGTGGAATGATGTTCCTAAAATAATTAGAAGGATGGGTTATAATGATAATAATATAGATATAGCATCTGTTAATACAGATAATATTGATAATAATTATTTAAATGGTTGGCAAAATTTCACACACATACCAACAATAGCTAAAATTTCAGGTAATAATGCTAAGGTTTTTGATGGTGACACAGATACGATAAGTATGGCACATTTTATAATAGAAGAGTATAGAATACCTAAATTACGTACTAGAAAATTTCAGCATTTTGGTGGTAAAAGAAAAAGAAAAAGACGAACATTTAAAAATAAATGATTACTCATGTAAATCAATAAGCGAATTAACAAATAAACTATATTCATTTTCATCTATATTTTCATCTTCATTTTCATTTTCATCATCTGTTTCTGTTTCAGTTAAAATATGAGGCCATTGTTCTGTGGTATCTCTTTGTATTAAAACATTATTTTCTTGTATATTATTATTTGGTAGTAATCGCAAAGGAGGTACGGGAGGTGTATAGGTTCTTTCGGTAGTAGCCCATTCGGTTAAAGGAGGTAATGAAATATTATTAATATTGATTGAATGATAGTTATTTTTAACTTTTAAGTTATATGTAACTATATGCTTATCTACACCGAAAATAGATAAGTTATTAGTAGATTGAAATTTTCTACCAAACTTAGGATTTTCTAAAAAAAATCCAGTTATTTTTTTAGATAACTCATTTTTCATAATTATTTTTTTATTACAATTCAATGTATATACAACATATAAATATGTTTTAACAAATGGTTTAAATATATTTAACAGATCAAAGTAACTTACATTTCTATGTATAAGTTTAAAACGTTTTTTATTAGCAGATCCTATTGTTTTATCATCATTAAACATTCTTTTCATTTGTGTTATAAATTTAATATTATTAAGAGAGTTTATATATTTTTGTATTAGTATATCACGTAATAATGTTTCATGATTATTGGCAAAGTTAGTAAGATTAAATCCTTCCATCATATATAAATGAAATAATGTTGGCATAATTATTTTTGTGTTTTTAATATTAAAATAAATATTATACAATGTAGATATGTCAAAAGGTAAATTATTATAAGGATTTTTAATTTCTTTTGGGTCTGGATAAAAATAATCTATTCTTGATAATAATGAGTTATTAATAATTTTTATTAAATCGCATATTTTAAAAGAATATTTAACATTCTTATCCACAATAATACAGGTATTAGCGTTGATTTCGATTTTAGATAATGATAGAAAATCCATATCGTTTAATAATGGAAGTTTTTTATAGCGATAATGCCTTGCACATTTTTCAAAACTTTTAAAATATGATTGTGATTTAGAAAATATTTCTAGACACTTATCTTTTATTGTTTGTTCGGTAAATATATTGTTGTATATATAGAATTTAAAACACTTAAAATGTTTATTTTCAACATTAACGGATAATAATAAATTTTTACAAATATTTTTTTCATCATCAGATAAAAAAGTATTATCAATAGTATATTCTATTAATTCATAGAATAGATATTTATGTAATAAAAACATTATTATATAATTATATAAATATTTTTAAGCGATTTAGAAATTTATATTGTAGTCATCGTCGTCTAAATTGTCTTTACTTTCAAAATTAGAGATATTATTTTGAATAGAAATATTAGATGTACTACATTCATCGTTAGGATCTTCTACTTTATCGAGAAGATCATCTATATCGCTCTTACTACTTTCAAAAGATGCAGGTTGTATTTTGGCCATTAAATCAATATCTAATGCAACCTTAAAAGAACTAGTTCCAAAGAAACCTTCTTGACCACACATAATATTCGCTGAAACACCTCTCATATGATCCAGTTCACCATGTCGAGCAGCTTTTAAAAACATTTCAGGTGTTTCTTCAAATGAAGCTTTTGCAATTGGACCAATATCATCATTATTAATTCCATGTCTAAATATGGAACACAATCTTATGGACGTAGTCATTCTATCACATAGTAAATCTAAATGATGTGAGTTAATATATGAACCATCAAATTCTATAACTTCAACAAGTTCATTATAAATTGATTGTCTAACAGCTTCTATTCCAAATATTTTATATATTTCAATAATATCATTGCTGTAAGTTCTTGTTTCATCTATAAAATCTAATGATAGAATGTCCATTAAATTAGTTCCAACAGTGTCTAATACCCATATCTCTTCCTTTTTAAAATTGCCATCAATAAAACTTAAATTATCAGTTATTTTTCTTAGTATAACTTTCCCAATATTTTTCACACCTTTTAAAACTATAGAATTTAACAAATTTTCTTGAAAAGTTTTAAGAATATGTATATCATCGGATTGGTCCAATGAAGACTTTTTCTTTTTTTTATTTTGCAATAAATTAGTCATTCTAATTCTAATAACAAGATTCTTATCATTATAGTCAGAATAAATACATGATAATTCTTCACCATAAGTATTGTTAACCATATAGTTAACATCATCCATATTAATATTTTTATCGAGCATACTTTCTTTGTCCATTGTTAATCGTAGTATCCATTTAGACATATTTTCATCTTCATCAAGTTCATTTTCGACACACTCAGCTAGCATATTTTTGAATTCTCTGTATTGTGAAAGTAGAACTCTATCTTGTTCAACTATAGTATTCATATCATCAGGATCAAATAATATTTCAACAGATTTTACAATATCTACAAGTTTAGTATGTTCTAAAATAGGAATATATTCTTGAGCTTTATTTTTGTTAGTTTGTTCATTTTGTTTCAAGAATATTGTGACAGATGGGTTCTTGGGATTTTCAGAAAGAGACAAAATCTCTTCAATTCTAGGTACACCTCTAGTAACATTAGATTTACTAGCTACACCAGCAAAATGAAATGTATTTAAAGTCATTTGTGTCGTAGGTTCACCTATAGATTGTGCAGATATCATACCACACATTTCTCCTGGAGAAATAATAGCTTGTTTATAATGTAAAATTATCATCTCAGTCAATGTGATCAAAGATTTTTTATTAAAATGTTTTAAGACCAATAAATCATTAGGATATAAATAGTAATAGTACATAGTTTTAAATAGTTCGGTAGGTTTATAGTGAAAACTATTATCTAATTTATTTATTCCAGATTCTATAATTTCAAAAGCCTCTAAAGGTGTTATATCAGTTTTAGATGAAGAGATAATATTGAATTGATTTTTGATATTATTGATTATATAACTAAATGCTACTGGTATATGTACAACAGAATTGTCTGTATTTTTAAATACATATTTAACAATATCTTTTCTTTTTTCAATAAAATAATCAATATATTGTTTTTCTTTAATCTTTAGGTCATTTGATTGTTTTTTATATTTTTTTAGAGCATCAGAAGTAAAAGTAAGTTTTAGCAAATCTTTATCAACTGGAAATGTTAGATACATGTATATTTCATCAAGTGTCATTTTACATATAGGTATTTGCTGATTTTCAACCCTAGTAGTATCTATGTTGTCATCACCATATTTTAATTGTATAATTTTTCCTTTGTTATTTCTAACAGTACCATCATATGCACAATAAATATCCTCCATACCTTTAATAAGTCTTCTTTGAATATATCCAGTTTGTGAAGTTTTTACAGCAGTATCTATTAGACCAACCCTACCACCCATAGCATGAAAGAATAGTTCCTCGGGTGTTAATCCACTAATAAATGAATTTTCAACAAATCCCCGCGCATTTGGAGAATCATCAAATTTAGTAAAATGTGGTAAAGTTCTATTATCAAATCCATAAGGTATACGCTTACCATCTACATTTTGTTGACCTAAACAAGATATCATTTGTGAAATATTAATATCACTTCCTTTAGAACCAGCATTTACCATTATTACAAAACGATTGGAAGAGCTCAAACTTTCTTTTCCTATTTTACCAGCTTTTGCATTAGCTTCATTAAGAATATTATTTATTCTTGTTTCAAATTCTTGGACATTAGATTTCCCTGTATTATTTTCAAATACACCTAAATGAGTTTCATCTATCAATTCTTTGACTTCTCTTTTCTTATCAACAATAATTTGTGAAATAGTATTATTAGTTTTTTCGTCTGCAATTAAATCACTGATACCTACACTATACCCACTATATTTCATATATTCATTAACAATAAACTGAATATTATCAATAAAATTAGAAGATGACATTTGACTAAAATCATTGAATATTCTTTGAATTAATCCTTTAGTACCAGAACCCAAAACACTTTTATCAATTTGACCTCTTATATATTTGCCATTTTTAATTTCAATAATATTATTACTAGTTTTTTTATCTTCATGATCTTTAAATGCTTTAGTTTTTTGATTTATAGACATTTTAGGAATTATTTGTGATAATAAATCAAAGTTAGTTACCATTTCTCTGTTAACAAAAATATCTTTATTAAAATTAGAAACATTAACCATTAATGTCATAGCTTCTCTTGGTGTAAATTTAATATCTTTTCTAGAAAATCTATAGCAACCCAAAAGAGAATCTTGAAATATACCAATAATAGACTGATTGTTAGCAGGACTTATTATTTGATAAGGAACCGCTGCGAGATTTCTTAATTCGGTTTCGGCCTCTACGTCTTGCGGCATATGTAAATTCATTTCATCTCCATCAAAATCGGCATTATATGGTTTTGTACATCCTACATTCATTCTAAAAGTGTCGCCTTTTGGTAAAACTCTAGCTATATGCGACATCATACTCATTCTATGAAGTGTAGGTTGTCTATTAAATAAAATAGCATCACCATCCATCATATGTCTATGAACGACATCACCAATTTGCAATACAACAGAATTTCTATCGATATATCTTAATGATATATTATCACCATTTTTTTTTTGCAAGATTTTAGCACCAGGGTAAACATCTGGCCCATTCTGTACTAGTTTTAATAAGAATTTTTTATTAAATTCATTAACATAAACTGGTTTTGTAATATTTTTAGCAACCTTCATAGGAATACCTAGCTCTCTAATAGAAAGATTAGGATCTGGTGTAATAACAGATCTAGCACTATAATCTACTCTTTTACCCATTAAATTACCTCTAACACGACCTTGTTTTCCACTAAGTCTTTCTTTAATAGCTTTGAGTTGTCTACCCGACCTCTGAGCAACCGATGCTACACCAGGTATTTTATTATCTACCATTGTAGCAATATAATATTGTAAAACAGTACTCCAATCTTCGATAACGTTGGCAGATGCGTTTTGTTGTATTTTCTCTTCTAAGGTTTTATTTGCTTTTATAATATTTACAAGTATATGGCTTAAATCATCTTCACTTCTTTGTTGAGCGTCATGTTTAACCGAAGGTCTTACAGCAGGTGGTGGTACTGCCAATGTTTGACATATCATAGAATCGGGTCTCGAAAATATGGAACTGAACCACATAAAATTAACATCATCATCTGATATTCTCTTAAATATTTTGAGAACCATTTCAGGTGTCAATTTCAAACTTAAATTTTCATTATTTTGAATAGTAGATCCATCTATATTTTCCCATTCTGCAAATATAGTAGATAATCCTTCTTTTCTAATTTTTGAAGGTTGTTTGCAACCGCATCCGTCTGTAGTTGAATCGCCACATCTTTTAATTTTACTGGCCAATGCGAATACATTATTCCATCTTTTTTCATTATCCATTTTAAGCAAATGTTTATAAGTTTCCTTATTAATCAAAAGCTTACTGCATTTAACGCAAACACATCTAAGTATCTTAAGAATTGTTGGTAAATATTGTATATAGTAAACTGGTTTAGCTAACTCCATATGTCCAAAATAACCTGGGGTATCTATATAATTGTGTCCATCCGTTGGACATATAAATCCTGGTTCTAAAACTCCCATCCGCGGATCAAATAATCCTCCTATAACAGGTTTACCGTTAATAAATGTATCTCGAGAAGTAATGTTAGCTACAGATTGTTTTTTGATTTCTTCAGAAGATAGAATACTAAATTGTATACCTATTATCTTGGAACATTTAGGATTTTTTTCCATAATCTCCTTATATTTATAGGATAATATTTAGATAGTTTCAATTTATTAATTAATAAATTGAAACTATATAAATAATATATAATATCACAATATTAATATGGCTCCAAAAAAAGACACTAATAAGAAAAGTAATTATAATCTTCGTAGTAAAAAAAAGGAGGAAGAAACAAAATTAAAAAGTAATTCTAAAGATTCTGATTCAGATTATGATTCTGATTGTTCTAGCGAAGAAGAGATGGATCCAGCAGAATATCAAAAATTTTTAAATAAGATATTTCCTTCTAAATATCTAACCGAAAAATTAAATGATAAAAAAATATCAAAAAACAAAGATAAACATAAAGATAAGAATAAAGGTAAGATTGAGAAAAAAATTACAAAAAAAAAGTACAAAGATAAGGACAAAGAAAGCGATAATGAGGAAGATAATTCCTCAGAAGAAGAATGGGAAACAGAGGAAGAAGAAGATGTAATGACAGACTCGAAAGGTAATTTTAATATTATATTTACTATAGGTGGAGTTGAAGATGAAGATTATGATGAAGATGAAGATGATGAAGATTATGATGAAGATGAAGATGAAGATGTAGATGAAGATGAAGATGAAGATGAAGATGAAGATGAAGATATAGATGAAGATGAAGCTGAAGCTGAAGCTGAAAATGAAGATGAAGATGAAGATGAAGATGAAGATGTCGATAAAGCTAAAAAAGTTAACACAGATTCAAAGCAAGATGATATAGAATTTTTGGAAACTATCAAGCAGATGATTGATAATCGTAAAGGTAAAGGTAAAGGTAAAGGTAAAAGTAAAGAAAAACTAAGCAAGGTTCTTACAGATTATGAAGAATGTATAAACGATGATTTAAAAGAAATTAAGAGAGATGAGAGAAGAAAGGAAAATAAAATAAAAGGGAAGAATTATAAGAAGTTTAATAAGTTAATTAAAGCTAAAAATGTGCTAAATGATTATAAATACTTTAGAAAAATGAATATCAATGATCAAAAAAAAATTATAAAACAATTGCAAAGAGTAAATAACATTACTTCAACAGCAAAACCTTATAGAATAAGCTTACTGGAATCTAATATTCCTGATGTATATAAATCAATTGCATTACGTAAAATAAATACACTAAAATATATGGCACCAGGCGAAGGTGAGTATAATAAAGTTAAAAATTGGGTAGATACATTTATGCAAATACCTTTTAATAAATTTTGCAATCTTCCAGTGAATATTAATGATGGAACAGAGAAATGCCATGAGTTTATGGCTTCGGCGAAAGAAAGTTTAGATAATGCAACATATGGATTAAATGATGCTAAAATTCAAATAATGCAATTTATAGGTCAACTAATTTCAAATCCTGATTCTGTAGGAACTGCTATAGCTATAAAGGGACCTATGGGAACAGGTAAAACTACACTTGTAAAAGAGGGTATTAGCAAAATACTTGGAAGACCTTTTGCATTTATAGCTTTAGGTGGTGCCACAGACAGTAGTTTTCTGGAGGGTCATAGTTATACTTATGAAGGATCTAATTCTGGTAAAATTATAGACATTATTATTAAGAGTAAGTGTATGAACCCGGTTATATATTTCGATGAGTTGGATAAAGTTAGTGATACTCCTAAAGGAGAAGAGATAATAGGTATTCTTACACATTTGACTGATACAACTCAAAATGATAAATTTCATGACAAATATTTTTCGGAAATAGAATTTGATCTAAGCAAAGTTTTATTTATATTTAGTTATAATGATGAGGATAAGATTAATCCTATTTTGAAAGATAGAATGTACAGAATACAAACTTCGGGTTATGATGTTAAACAGAAAACAATTATAGCGAATGATTATTTAATACCAAAGATAGTTAAAAATGTTAACTTCAATAGTGAAGAAATCATTATTACAGAAGATACAATAAAATATATAATTGATAATTACACTGATAAAGAGAAAGGTGTTAGAAATCTTAAGAGATGTATTGAAATAGTATATACCAAACTAAATTTATATAGATTAATGAAACCAGATACAAATCTGTTTGAAGAAGATATATCTTTAAAGGTAGAGTTTCCGTTTAAAGTAACACCAGAAATAATTAACAAAATAATTAAGAAAGAAGAAAATAATGAATATTATAAGAGTTTCTATATGTAATTATTCATTCCAACTAGAAGAATTAAATGGTGCAACTATAATATTATGAATATTATCTTTATAATATTGTATTTCTTTATCTTTAATACTTTCATTAGTAGTAGTGGGGTAAAGTGTTAAATTATCCATATATTTTCTATTTTTTGCATTAATTTCAGGTTTATATCCATAACAATTAACACCATATTTTTTATTAGGATCTTTAATATATCCTCCATTAATCCCTGGTCGGCCACAAATATTTTTATACTTACCAGTTTTCTGTAATTTTTCCCATGTTTTGTATTGTGTTGGAAATAATGCCATCTGATTTTTTGACCATCCATAACTGCACCACTCTGCGCCATTTTTGTATGCTTTCTGAACATCTTTAATATCTGCTAATTCAGAATCATATGCCTTACATACGGCTTTTGCATCTTTGTATTTATATATATTTTGTGGTAAATGAAATACTTCTTTATTATTTTGTATTATTGCAGGTAGTTCTTGTAACTCATTCTCAACAACTATTTCTACATTAGGTTTATTTTCTTCATCTATATCCAACTTTGCACTGACATCAATTCCTAGTAAATAATTAAGTAAAACCATCATAGTAACTACTAAACCAAATGATACAATCAATATTTCTAATAATTTGTATAAAGGATTATTGTCATTACTTTTTTTTAAAAATGAAATATTAAAAAAACTAAAAATCACAAATATAACTATAATAGCTAAAAATGATAATACATATGTGTAATTACTTATCTGAATAGCGTTAGTTTTAACAGATGTATATTGATCATTTTTGTTTATTCCTGTATTTAATTTAGGTAAATTACTAAAATAATTATTAATACTTGCCATATAATCACTCATTCTTATATATAATATTAAGTTTTTTTTCTATAAAAAAGACAATAAGCATTTGATGATACTAAATTTTCAACATCAGTAATTTCTATTACCTCTGTATCATCATATAAATACCATTTTCCATTTAAATTTTTAACATATGAATTATAATGACCACCTTTTGTTCCACCCAAATGATTGCATATACCAAATAAATCATAAATATAATCTGCAGAATTATACCCATCAATATATTTTCGCATATCTAAATTGTTTATAGGAAATGTTATATATCTATTATCTTTATCTAAATTATTTGTGAACCTTTTAAAATCAATTATCATTATTTTTGGCAAACTCCAAATTCTGAATTTTTTTATAACATTCTCTTTAGAATTTGTTTTATCATTAAACCATGCATTATCATCTTTTAATATTTCTTCTTTTAGATAATCATCAAAACAATTATATATATTTGGATTATTTACATTAGGTATTGATAAACTTATATTCATGAAAGGTTCTGGACAAGAACTTAAAATTTTGTTATTTTGAATTGAAACTATATTAGAAACATGTATTCCATAAAAAAATGTTAATATTTCTGAAAATTCATTTTTGTACATATTTTTCATCATTTTGTAACATTCTTTAGCAACTTTATCTTTATCGTTTTTAATAGAACCTTCAATAGTCATATTTACTTCACGTGCTAAAGAATTATGAAAACAATCAATAATAAATAAAAGAAATTCAGGCAAATCATTTTGTGCTATTCCAGTAAAAATATCTTTATCTTTAATAGATGATATTTTTCTAATAGTATTTATAAATCTTACTGGAGATATAATACAATTATCTTTAAAAACCAGTTCTCGTAAATTATTCCATTCAATTAAAAGAATACTATCAGGTTTATTATTAAGTTTTTTAATTTCTAGTTTATCCATAAATAAATTAAGTTCTTGTACATTAAATAAACATTGTATTGCAGAATTTATAAAACAAGTATTTCCAAGATTTTGTAGTCCTGTTATTCCTTTGTTAACATATTTATTCATAAGTATAGATAATTAATATATTTAAACATATTTTAAATATATTATAATTATATGACCAATAATTTGTTGATGAGCTATTTAAGTTATTCAAGAGAAAATCAGCGTTTATATCGTTATATTTTAGAAAATTCTAGTGATAACGAACGTGCACTATCTTACTTAATTTGTAGAGATTTCGAAAATAATCGTTCTAGGTTTTCTACCAGAAATAGACAAAGTAATATTTATAGACCAGTTAGGAACTTTTACCCTGATAGAGAAATTAACAATATTGGAAGAATACCCACTATCATTCCAAGTACATTTTTTAATCCAGTAAATGTATCTGCATCATTAATACAAATAGGTAATAGCTGTTCTGTCTTGCGTTATGGTAATTTAACTGATGACGAAAAATCACAATATACATTCTGTTCAATAACATTAAATCAGTTTAATGATGATAGTAGAGTTATGAAAATAAATCATTGTGGTCATGTTTTTTCAGAAGAAGGTTTACGTCAACATTTTAATAATAGTGTTAGATGTCCTATTTGTAGATATGATATTAGAAATAGCACAAGATCGTTCGTTAATGCTGAGACAAATAATGATAACCATGAAAATGAAAATGAAAATGAAAATGAAAATCAGAATGAAAATGAAAATAATACAAACTATTCTGAAGAAAACTTTTCAAATTTATTAACTAGAATAAGAAATAATTATATGGATAATTCTGGAAATGCAGTATCAATTGATTTATGTAATAATAGTATACAAATTACATACACAATATATCAATCTGAATAATAATTATATTTAAAATTGAATATAATTATAAATTAATATGACATATATATCAAATGTCTTATGACATTAAACTAATAGACTTTAAAACTACCGATATCGAAAACAATGAGAGTTGTTATGGTAAATGTAATTATTATTTTAATATTCAAATCTTTGGTATTAATGAAAAAAGAGAAACATTTTCGCTATTAATAGATGATTTTAAACCATACTTTTACATTAAAATTCCAAATAAGTTTAAATGGAATAAAAACGATAAAAATGAATTTGTAGAATATATAAAAGCTATTATTGGTGAATATTACCAAGATAGTATATGTGAATGTGCCTTAGTTAAAAAAAAGAAATTATATGGTTTTGATGCACAGAAAGATCATTACTTTATATTAATGAGATTTAATAACATGCGTTGTTTTAATAAAGTTAAAAATTTATGGTATGAAGAGAATAAGGATATAGTTAATAGGTTCGATAAAAATCGTGGAGCTTGGTGTTTAAAAAAAAATGGTTTTAAATATAAGAAAGAGAGCTTTTATTTATATGAATCTAATATTACACCAGTATTAAGATTTTTCCATATGAGAAAAATTAGTCCATCAGGTTGGATACGTGTATACACCAAAGATATCGACAAGTGTTTTGACAAAGTGTCTAAATGTAAATATGAATTTAAGGTTCCTTATAAGGCAATAGAATCGTTGATAGATAAAGATACTATTGTTCCATACAAAATATGTAGTTTTGATATAGAGGCCAGTAGCAGTCATGGAGACTTTCCTTTGGCGAAAAAAAAATACAAGAAAAATGCATATAATTTTATGGAAATATTTGATAAGAATAAAGATGAAACCATTGATAACGTCTTAAAAAGATTTATTAAAACGATGTTTGGATATGATAACTTATGTGGTGTTGAAAATGTTTATCCAAAAAAAAAGCCCACGGAAAGTGAAATTGATGCAATAATTGATAATATTTTATTAAAGCAAATGGTAGATTTTGAGATTGATACAGAGGATATCGAAGAACTAGACGAACACGAAAATGAAGAAGATGAAGAAGCTGAGGATAAGAAGAAAACTAGAGCAAAGAAATGTGATGTTAGCAAAACACTTATAGAAAACCTACTTGGTAATTATGCAAGAGAGAGAAAGATAGAAATAATTAAACGTGTATTTAATAGTGATTTACCCCCTTTAGAAGGTGATAAAGTAACATTTATAGGATCAACATTTATTAATTATGGAGAAGATAAGCCATATTTGAATCATTGTATTGTTTTAAATGACTGTAAAGAAATAGATGGCTCAGTAATAGAATGTTATAATAGTGAAAAACAAGTTTTATTAGCATGGCAAAAACTAATAGAAAAAGAAGATCCAGATATTATAATAGGATATAATATTTTTGGTTTTGATTATTCATTTCTCTTTGATAGAGCTTTAGAACAAGGCGACGATTGTGTTAATAAGTTTTTAAGATTAACTAGAAACAGAAACGAGTCATCAGGTATTCCACCTGATCCAACTGGTTGGCGAAAACAAAAAGAATGGAAAATTCAAGAAACTACAACCTTTTTAGCTAGTGGAGAACATAATTTAAAATATTTTAATATGACTGGTAGATTACAGATAGATTTATATAATTTATTTAGAAGAGATTACAGTTTAGATTCATATAAACTAGATTATGTGTCTGGATATTTTATTTCAGATTCTATTAAAAAAATAGATCATCCAGATGATGAAGAAATAACAATAGTTTATAGTAAAAATCTACATGGTTTGGAGAATAATAATTATGTAGTTTTTGAAATAATAGGTCATTCAAATGATATGTTTATGGATGGACAAAAATTTGAGGTATTTAATGTAAATAAAGAAGAAGGTCATTTTACAATAAAACAGCGTATATATCTAGATAGTTCAAAAAAAATTAACTGGTGTTTAGCAAAAGATGATGTTTCACCACATGATATATTTAACTTGACTAAAAAAGGTAAAGATGAAAGAGCTATAGTAGCTAAATATTGTATTCAAGATTGTAACTTAGTACAAAATTTACTAAGTAAGATAGATGTTATAACAGGATTTATAGAGATGGCTAAGATTTGTAGTGTGCCGATGAGTTATTTAGTATTAAGAGGACAAGGTATTAAATTAACAAGTTTCATCGCTAAAAAATGTCGAGAAAAAGGCGTAGTTATGCCTGTGTTAGATAAATCATTAGATGATGATGGATATGAAGGCGCAATTGTTTTAGATCCAAAATGTAATATATATACATCTGATGAACCTGTAGCAGTATGTGATTATAGTTCGCTTTATCCTTCATCTATGATTAGTGAAAATATTTCACATGATAGTAAAGTTTGGACAAAGGAGTATAATTTAGAGGATGAATTGATAGAAGAAACTGGTCATAGAGATGGTAGTGGTAACTATATATATGATAATTTACCTAATTACAAATATGTTGATGTTACTTATGACACTTATGAGAAAATTAGAAAAACTCCAAAAGGTGCTGAAATAAAAATCAAAAAAGGTTATAAAGTTTGTAGGTTCGCTCAATTTCCAGAAGGTAGGGCGGTGATGCCATCAGTTTTAGATGAACTTTTGGCTGCAAGAAAAGCAACAAAAAAGTTGATTAAAACAGCACCTAATGAATTTATGGCTAATATTTATGATAAAAGACAATTATCGATTAAGCTTACAGCAAATTCGTTATATGGTCAATGTGGAGCAAAAACTAGCACTTTTTATGAAAAAGATGTTGCTGCTTCAACTACTGCTACAGGTAGAAAATTATTAATTTATGCTAAAAATATAATTGAAGAAGTATATAAAGATATGGTTTGTGAAACATCTAAAGGTAAAATCATCGTAGATGCCGAGTATGTATATGGTGATACAGATAGTGTATTCTTTAAGTTCGATATGACCGATTTGTCTGGTAATAAAATAATAGGCAACGATGCATTAGAATTAACTATTGAATTAGCACAACAAGCTGGTGAATTAGCATCTAAGTTTTTGAAATATCCACATGATTTAGAATATGAAAAAACATTTATGCCTTTTATTCTTTTATCAAAAAAAAGATATGTTGGAATGTTGTATGAAACAGATATTAATAAATGTAAAAGAAAAAGTATGGGTATAGTTTTAAAACGCCGGGATAATGCACCTATTGTTAAGGATACATATGGTGGATTAGTAGATATTTTGATGAAAAGTCAAGATATCGACAAAGCAGTTGATTTTATAAAATCATCTTTATTAGATCTTACATCAGGTAAGGTTCCATTAGAAAAACTTATTATTACAAAATCTTTAAGGTCTAATTATAAAAACCCAGAACAAATAGCGCATAAAGTTTTAGCAGAAAGAATTGGAAAAAGAGATCCAGGTAATAAACCTAAACCTGGTGATCGTATTAAATTTGCTTATATTAAAAGTAATGAAAAACTTCAAGGAGATAGAATTGAAACACCAGAATTTATAATTAGCAATAATTTGGAAATAGATTATACACATTACATTACTAATCAAATAATGAAACCATGTCAACAACTATTTGCATTAGTTTTAGAAAAATTACCAGAATATACTGAAAGATTAGATAAATATAATAAAAAATTAGAAACATTAAAAGATAAATATGGAGATGATGAAGAAAAATATGAAAAAAAGGAAGAAGAATTAAGATGTAAAGAAATTAAAGAAATTATTTTTGATACATTCATTCCAAAAAAGGTTAGAGCAAAAAAAGCGGATAACGATGTTATTCCAGATTTTTATATTTAGATTTACTTATTTTTTTTACCTTTAACCTTAAATGTTGTTTTATTTTCAATCCATGTTTTAGAATCTGGATAGTCTTTTTCTGCAAATAACTTTTCTGAATCTACATTTCCTTTTAACAATGTTTTACTTAATTTAACATCTATTAATAAGTTGTCACCAGTTCTTATCAATGAATAATAAGGTATTTTATTTATTTGAATTGATGGTTGTCTAATAAAATAAAAAGAGTTAATGTTCGTGTCATTCATAATTAATATCGGTCTTTTGTTTTCAATTAAATTAGTGCTTGATATAATAATTATAGGTAACTGATAATATTCTGCAAGTATCCATAGATCTAGATTAGTTAAATAGTAATGATCGCTCATTATTAAATCTTCTAATGTATTGGAATTTCTTAAAGATAATTTTAATAATCCACCTTTACCTTGTTCTGCTAATATTAAATCTATTTTAATCTGTGACAAATTGTGTTTTTTATATTCATCTATTAAAACTAGTTTTATATCATTTACAATTATATCTGTTTTCTTAAAATCTTTTACTATATCAATGATTAATTGATAGGTACAAGTTTCACTATTATTATAAACTATTTCAGCAGAATTTTTAGCGAATATTTTAGCCCAACGACCCCTTATTTTAGGAAGAATTTTTAATATACAATCATTAGATTTATCTAAATTTTTAACTAAATTTGTATTATTGTCATATCTAATACTAACATTAGGCATTATGTCATCAAATACATTGTTTTTAATATAATAATTTATTTGTTTAGGTATTAATTTTTCAAAATATTCTTGTGTTAATAATGTATCCAATAAGATGATTTCATTTTCTTTAAGATTATAATCTATTTTATTAAGTGAAAGATATACTTGTGGTTTTAGTAAAAAATCTCTAATAAATTTGTACCTTAATAATTCATCGGCTACCCTTCCATAGTAAATTTTTTCATTATCAACATCATTTATTAGATGTTTCTTGGGTATTATTATCATACAATTATTTTTGTCACTTAAACAAAATTTATTATCATTACAATTAGATTTATTATAACATATGCTTATTTCATCTAATATCTCTATTATTTTATCATCATAATCTTGAACAAATTTAACATAAAATTTAGTAAGATCTTTTAAAAGATTTATCAATAATGTTAATTTTTCAGTATATAATGTTTCATTATTATCTATTATTTGAGTAATTTGTTCTCTATATTTATAATTATTTGGTTCATTCAATAATAATTTAATTGTTATTCTAAAAACATTATAAAAATTTGTTTCCAATTTTATTTTTTTAATATACAATTCTCTATCAGTATCTTTTGTGGTATTTGTTGATATTTCACTATCAACTATAATATGATTGTTATCATTGACTATTTTTAATTCATCATTATATATATTTTCTGTAGGCCTATCTATCATTACAAATTGATTAGTTTCAGTTAATATCCCAACTATTAAATTATCTTCGATAACTTTAAATAAAGGTTTGCATAATAGACCAATTTTACTTGTAATATTTAAAAACAGCTTTGTACTAGAATAATCATTCCATATATCATTTGCATCCATAAATTTGTATGGTATATCTATTATTAAATTAGATGGATATGTTGGTATAAAACCATCCAAACCATCTTTACTAGCTAATATTCCTATTACTTTACCATCATAATTTATTACTTGAAGATTTATTATATATCCATTTTTTTTAAGTATTTTTATTATTTCTGATGAATTCATGTTATCCTTAAATGTATAAATATCATTTGATATGCTATTCTTCGGTTTACATTGTATAGTATATAAATCTTTAACAAATAAAATTGCTTTTTTAATATTAGGAAGGATATTTTTATCTTTCAATGAAAATCTTTTTCCAACATTCACAATTCTATCATTATCTGTATATGTATAGATAGGCTCGTAGTATTCATTGTTTTTATATAAAAATAATGTGCTTTTTTTGGTATCAAAAGGTGCACTACTATAATAATTACTAGGACATATAACATTTATGTTATTAGTAATATCGTCTGAAGATTCAAGAATAATTAAATTTAATCCCATTTTAAAAAGATTATCATTAGGGGTTGTAACTATTTCCCATAAATATGTATGATCAATCATAATATCGTCTCTACTTAAGTAAATTTTAAAATTTTCAAATGACTTAATAATTTTATTCAATGAATTAACTTGTTTGTCATTATTTAAGTCTATGTTTTTATAAAAATTACTATTTGTATATTTACTTACATCTATTTCTAAGGATTCATCATAAAATATAGCTATTAAATTTCCATTATGTAAAGTTATATAACTATCTAAAGTTAGTGAAGAAATAATAATATTTTTCATTTCAACTATAGATGTAGGTCTATCCGAGAAAGAATCTGCTATACAAGCTATAAATGATTGAAGCAAATTAATTTCAACACCTTTTCTCAATATACAGGTTTCATATTTTTTAACTGTATTGTTATCATTTATTATTCTTTTATTATCAAAGCCAAAGAATTTCTCAAGATTTATTGGAATAAATCCCCATCTATTTAAATCCAACGGCATTTTATCTGGACCTTTTATATATTCTCTTTCATCTATTGTTGTTTTTTTAATATTTAATTTAATTTTTTTTGTTTTTGGTTTATCTTCATCTGACTTACTTAAACATTCATCTCTTCTTTGTTTTTGTGATTCACTATCCCATAACTTAAAACAGCAAGGAACACATAATCCGTCTGGATGCGAATCATCTTTTGTAAAACCTGGATATAATGGTACATAATTACCATTTTTATCAATATTCGGAGAACCATCTGCTTGTCCTTTAAATTCATAAATATATGCACCTTTTGGCACTTTTTTTGCACCAAATGGTATAACTTTTCCCCCACACTTTCCAGCTTTAACATCCTCTTCTGTAAGTGGCATATTATTCAATAAACACCAATATCTTGGACATATATACCAATGTTCATTTTCTTTTGAAGAACCATACTTAATCGCTTCATTATATGCACCAGGGTTTTCACGATCTATCTTTTCTTTTTCTTCATCTGTTAAAATAACTGGTTGTCGTCTGTAATTCGAAGGACATAATCGCGAATACGCATTATATTTACCTTCTTTCTTGACCAAGAATAACTTTGGATCACGTTTTTGTAATCTGTTTTCAAATGGATTGGGATTAGACAACTTCATTCCTGTAACATCATTCTCCAACTCATCTCCTACGCCACCGGTTTGCTTACTATCATCTTCTTCATCTTCATCATCGCTTGGAGTAGGTGTCGGAGTAGGTAAAGCGTCTATATCTATTTCTTCTTTTATATCTATTTCGTCTTTTATATCTATTTCTTCTTTTATATCTATTTCGTCTTTTATATCTATTTCTTCTCCTATATCTATTTCGTCATTTATATCTATTTCTTCTCCTATATCTATTTCGTCATCACTTGGTGTAGGAGAAGGTAATGTATCTATTTTATCTTTATCATCATCTTCATCCTCATCTACAACCATATTTTTTACAATAGTTTTATCTATAGATGGTCTTTTACTTTTTAATTGTTCTGTAAATTCATCTTTAGGCGAAGGCGATTTAGGCTTTGGTGAAGGTGATTTAGGCTTAGGCGAAGGCGATTTAGGCTTAGGCGAAGGCGATTTAGGCTTAGGCGAAGGCGATTTAGGCTTAGGCGAAGGCGAAGGTGATTTAGGTTTGGGTGATTTAATTATTAATTTTTTAGATTTTTTTATTTTTGTTACTTCTTTCACATCATCATCATCATCATCCACATCATCATCGTCATCATCATCGTCATCATCATCAGCTATATCATCATCGTCATCGTCATCATCATCATCATCATCAAAAAATAGATCTAATAAATCACTTTGTTTTTCTAGTCCAACTGGTTTAATTGATGCGATAGTTTTAGGAGTTTTTTCTTTTTCTTTTTCTTTTTCTTTTTCTTCATCAAAACTTTTAACTTTTATATTACACATATTGTTAAGAAATTCTGGATCAATACTAATGGGTTCTTTTTGTGAAATTCTTATTAATGTATCTATGTAAATAGGTATTGTTTTAAGATAAGCAATATTGTTAATATTATTAACAAGAATATTTATATTATTTGTAAATTGCTCTTTATTAATTATAACCTCAAAACCTGGATTAGATCTTATTTTTAATTTTTTCGAATCATTAACATCCATTTCAACTTGTACATCATTTAAAAACGCTCTTATTTTTGTTTCTGCCTTTTCTCTTGACATAGCAAAATTTTGTTGAATTAAAGAAACTATATCACTTGTGGATTTTTTAAGAGTGTATTGTGTAACTATAAAGGCTTCTAAACTATCCATTTCATTAAAATTAGAAACTCTTTTGTATCTTAATATTATTTCCTTGGATAAATCATCTTTATAAACATTAAAAACATCATTTAAACATCCTATATATTCAGAAATTTTAATGTTTCTCTTTACAGGAATATTTGTAAAATATGATAAATCGTTTATTTCTATATTAGGTTCATTAATATTTTCATATAAAATAAATGTGTATCCACTTTGCTCTAAAAAATTTTTAATTACTTCAATAATAGGATTAACATAGGTTTTAATATATTCATCTATTTTAGCTACACTAACAGGTATTTTAAAATAAGAAAATTCTATATTAATAGAACCATCTTCTTTAAAATTACATATTATTTCAGTATTTCCATCGGCTAATATCAAACAAGATACGCTTTTTGTTCTAGCTATATTTTTTTGCATTTTAAATACCTTAGCTTTATTTAAATAAGGTATTTTGTTACCATTAGTAGCAATCTTATCTGAATATAATCGATATAATTTTTCTTTTCTATTTCCAGGATTATATTTAATTAAAGGTAAATTCTCGCTAGTTTGCAGCAATTTAAAAACTATATCCAATGGAAATTTAAAAGATACTCTGGGGTATATTGTTAATTGAATTTTACTTATTCCATTTATTATGTATGGCAGATCAGAAGATTTCTTATTATATATTTCATACAACATAGTAATATTATCATTAGTTTTTATAAAAGATTTTGAAGAAATAGCCTGTTTTGTATTTGTAATTAAAGTATTATTATTACTATTATATAAATCTAAAGTGTTTATGTTTTTTTCTAATAATTGTGGATAATACAATTTTAGTATTAAATTTTTATCAAATGTATCATCTAAATTAGTTAAAATATTATTTGCAGTAAATAAGTATATAGTATTTGAAGATATATTTTTGTAGTCTAATAAAATATTATTATTTTGTGATACAATATTCTCAAAATCATCTTCGTTAAAATCTAGAGCAGAAAATATAGAATAATATTTCATTAATTTAAAAGGATTATATATTGTATAATCTGTATTATTTATACCAATAGGTATATCTATGGTGTAATATATTTTATCAATGCCTAATTTAATTATATCATCATAATTATATGTGTCTTTTTTTTCAATTAATGTAGGATCAATACCTGAAATATTACTTAAATATGTAAAAATACTATTGTAACCACTACTTTTTTGGTTTTTGATTATTTTATTATAAACATCTATACTACTAATGTTAGTAGTACTTTCATAAAATAAATATAATTCTTCTACAGATAATTTGGTTTCTAAAGCTGAAATTATCTTATATTTAATAACTTTAATAGTATCATCAATATTTAAATAATAATTAACAAATTTGATAGGTATTTTATTTTTATTTATATAGACTATTTGTTCTTCAGTAAAGATTTTTTTTAAAATTTCATCATCACCCGATCTTTTTTGATATTCGTCAGAGTCGTAACCAACAAAAACCAAAACACTAGATATAGAATTTCCTTTTACATTACAATTATATACCTTAAATATTTGTGACATGTATATAAAAAGTTCATATTATTTAATAATTAATATGAACTTTAATATAATCGTTGCAGTGGATAATAAAAATGGAATAGGATATGACAATACCATACCTTGGTATGAACCAGATGATTTAAAGCACTTCTCTAAAACTACAAAAGGAAGATTAAATAATGCAATAATTATGGGAAGTAAAACATGGGAAAGCTTACCTGTGAAACCTCTTAAAAATAGAGATAATTTAATATTGAGTAGAAAAAATTATTCAAATGGTGATGGATCTTACTATTTTAAAAAAATAGACGATGTTATTGAATATTGTAAAAATAAACAATATGATGAAGTTTGGGTTGTAGGTGGAGCTGAAATATATAAATTATTTTTAGATAATAATTTGATTGACAATATATATTTAAGCAGAGTAAGTAAAGAGTATGAATGTAATGTATTTTTTCCTAATATTCCTGATAAATTTCGATTAATTGAAAAAAAAAAGCATAAACAATAATATTGAATTACAAATTTATTCATCGTAAAGTGGGTTATTAGTAATATCTTCACCACAATAATGTCCGCTTTCTTTGCTATAGTCTATAGGTTTGTATATGTCAATTTCTACCGCATCTTCTAATAAAAACTTCATATTCTCCCAGAATTCGGGTGTATGACCAATTGATATAGTCATAACATGAGACAATTCATGGATTGAAACAAAAGTAAGTGTATTAATATCTATTAACTTTCTGTTATTTTCATTATGTTTGTTTAAACAAAAAGCTAATTTTTCACCCTTATTTTCACTATATGCCGTAAATTCACTTGTTGGGAGTGTTTCGGATATTTT
>MDSZ01052819.1_pt1 | contig 22304 bp, 23 predicted proteins | sample 811201 | NCBI WGS metagenome assembly MDSZ01 (sample SAMN05326647, study PRJNA326480) | marine metagenome | isolation source: seawater | place: Indian Ocean: North | collected 2010 | reverse complement strand
CGAAGCTTATCGCAGACTACTACGTCCTTCATCGCCTTATGCCGCCAAGGCATCCACCACATGCGCTTATTCACTTGACCTTATAACTTAAATAAACTCAAAATCGTTCATTATAGTTTATATTTGGTTCTCAAATAAAAGTAACATTCAATGTATCTTTTCAGATACACGAGTTCTCGTTTTTAAATCACTAGATTTAAAAATGCATGTACATTAATTCCAAATTTTCATTAGATCACAAGGTAAACGCCATTTTTAGCAATTACCGAGAGCTATTATATAGTAAAAGAAGATGATTTATATAGATATTTAGGCTTTTAATGACTATTTTTGTCTTTTTTTAGGTCAATGTGTGTAGAATACGATTTGAAGTTAAATTTTGCTAACAATGTCAAATATTACACCAATTATACTTGCCGGAGGAACTGGTAAGAGATTATGGCCAGCCTCCTCAGAGTCATGTCCTAAACAATTCTGTAATCTTCAAGATACTGAATTAACATTATTTCAGGAAACTGTATTACGTTACTCATCAGATGACCAGTTCGAATATAATCCACCAATAATTGTAACAAATCTCAAGTACACTAATTTTGTTAAAGAGCAACTAAAAGAGATAGATAAAAAGGCTGAGTGTATTATATGTGAACCAGAGCCTAAAAATACTGCTGCGTCAATTTTAGCTGGAGCAGAATACATGTTAAATAATGGCAAGGAGCACGAGCCTGTAATTGTTGTTCCGTCTGATCAATATTTCGAGGACGACGCTTACATTAACAAAGTATTTCAAGAAAGCGCAAAGTATTCTGGCGAACATACAATTACAATTTTTGGAGTAAAACCAACAAAAGCTTCTAGTTCATATGGTTACATAGTCCCGAGCAGCCATGATGATAAGCCATGTCTTGTTGAGAAATTTATTGAAAAACCAAATCAGGAAAGAGCCATAGAGCTATTTGCAGCTAAAAAATCTTTATGGAATTGCGGCATCTTTCTTTTTACTTCGTCTAAAATAAAAGATAGGTATATGAAACTTTCATCTGAGTTAGCAAAATCTGTTTGCGCCTCAATGGATAAAGCAAACATACACAACCATGTAATACATCTTGACCCATCAACTTGGTCCGCATGCAATAAGGTGTCAATTGACTATGAGATTATTGAGCGCTCTGACGATATTTTCGTAATACCATTAGAGACAAATTGGTCAGACCTAGGAACCTGGGATTCCATTTGGTCAACTTTTAATAATAACGGAAATTTAGTGGACAACAATTCAAATTCATTCGAGTGTGAGGGGTCTCTTTTGAGAAACTACTTGACAACTAAGCTAGTTGGCATTGGTCTTAAAGATACTGTTGTGGTTCAGACAGATAAGCTTACACTCGTTATGGACAAATCGCTATCACCTGAACTTGACAAGATTGTATCTAACATACCTCATGATATATCAGATGATTCTGTTGGGCAGAGACATTTCAGACCTTGGGGATTTTTTGAAAACTTGCAAGAAAGCAAAAGTCACAAAGTGAAATCACTTCATATATCACCACACTCCAGAATAAGCCTTCAATATCATAATGAACGAACGGAACACTGGATTATTGTTAAAGGACAGGCAAATATTGAAATTGATGGAGAAAAATTTGTATTGAGTGAGGGGCACTCAATTGACATTCCAAAAAGGTCCGTGCATCGAATAGAAAACTCACAAGATGATTATCTAGAAATTATCGAAGTTCAAAAAGGAGAGTATTTAGAAGAAGATGACATAATCAGAATTGAGGACGATTACGACAGAGTCAGTAAAAAATAAATTACTAGACTTATTCATATATTATTAAACTGTAGATTTTATATGGTATTATCTCATAATGAAAAAAGCCCTGATCACCGGTGTAACAGGACAAGATGGCTCATATCTAGTAGAGCTTCTTCTTGACAAAGGTTATGAAGTTTTCGGCATAAAGAGACGGTCATCATCTTTTAATACCCAAAGAATCGATCATATATATAAAGATAAACACCTTGATGACAATAATCTTCACCTAATTTATGGTGATGTTTGTGATTCGCTCAATATATCAAGAATTATTTCTGAAGTTGAGCCAGATGAAATATATAATCTTGCTGCACAAAGTCATGTGGCTGTGAGTTTTGAGACTCCTGAATACACTGCTAATGCAGACGCACTTGGTACTCTTAGAATTTTGGAAGCAATAAAAAACTCTATGAAAAAAATTAAATTTTATCAAGCATCAACCTCCGAGTTATATGGTGGCATTACTAATGAGTCGCTTAATGAAGAATCTCCATTCACGCCAAGATCTCCATATGCCGTTGCCAAACTTTATTCTTACTGGATAACTGTTAATTATCGAGAAGCATATGATATGTTCGCTTGTAACGGAATTCTCTTCAATCATGAAAGCCCTCGCAGAGGTGAGACGTTTGTTACTAGAAAGATTACAAGGGGTTTAGCAAGAATATTCTACGGCCTTGATAAAAAACTATATATGGGTAACCTCGATGCATTAAGAGATTGGGGGCATGCAAAAGATTATGTTTATGCGATGTGGCTAATGCTCCAGCAAGATAAGCCAGAGGATTTTTGTATTTCAACAGGAAAAAAAACAAGCATAAGAGATTTCATTAAATTAGCATCATCATATATGGGCTTCGACATAAAGTTTAAGGGTGAAGGATTAGATGAAATTGGCTATGTAACTAACATTCGTGCTACAAATTCTAAGTTGGATGATGGACAAGAGATTATTAGAGTTGATCCAGCATATTTTAGGCCATTGGAAGTTAATGAGCTTTTAGGTGATTCTTCAAAAGCAAGAGATAAGCTAAATTGGATCCCAAAGATATCTTTGGAAGAAATGTGCGAGGAAATGGTTGAAGAGGATCTAATGCTTCAAAAGCCTTGAGCTAAATCAATGAATGCGGGAACTTATTTATAAATAAACATGTCTGTTACAGCCTTCCTTCCTTGCCGTTACGGCAGTAAAAGAATAAAAAATAAGAATACGAGACCAATCTCAAACTTTCCGAATGGTTTAGTAGAAATAAAACTGAAACAACTACTATCATCATCCTTGATATCTAAAATTTATCTATCGACAAACGACAAAACTATAATTAAATATGCGGAGAGTATGAATAATGAAAAGATTTATATTAATAAAAGGCATGATAGTTTATGCTCAGAAAACACTACCACAGATGATCTTATAAAATTCGCTGCAGAAATACTCCCCGATGATGATATTTTATGGACACATGTTACTTCACCATTGATCTCATCTAAAGACTACGATGACATTATAAAATCATTCTATAAATCAATTAGTGATGGGTATGACTCGCTAGTTACTGTTACAGTTTTGCAATCTTTTATATGGGATGAATTTGGTCCTTTTAACTATAGTGAGAACAAACAAAAATGGCCATTTACTCAAGATATCAAAAAACTCTACGAGATTAATAGTGGAGCATTTATTGCCAATAAAGATATTTATAAGAGATTGAATAATAGACTCGGTGAAAAACCTAAATATTTTATTCTTGATAAGTTACAGTCTTTGGACATAGACAACTTGGATGAATTCAATCTTGTCGAAAAAATATTAGATAGCCTGCAGTGAAGATATGAGAGTTTTACATGTTGCAGAATCTATCGGCATAAATTCTGGAGGAGTAGGTGTAGTAGTAGAGCATCTCCATAAAGGATTGGACGAGAAAGGTATTGAATCATATATTGTCACTCAGAGTAGCATAGATGATATTGATGCTCTATATGGTTGCGATAATCAGAAGCACAGTAAATTTTACCAAATAAAGAATAATCTTGAGTTTTTACTGAGCGAGATTAAACCTGAAATAATTCACATTCATGGTTTGTGGAATATTCATAGTCATGCATGTATAAACTTCTCAAAGAGAAATAAAACTAGAGTAATACTATCCCCTCATGGAATGACTCACCCTTGGGCATTGAATGTCTCAAAGTTAAAAAAGAAAATATATAAATTACTTGTACTGGATAATCTAATAGATAAAATAGATGCTTTTTTAGCTTTGACTGATGAAGAAAGTCAGAGTATTAATAATTTTGTTAATAATACCTCAAAGATATATGTTGTCCCAAATCCGATAAAAATTCATAAAGAAGTTATAAATGTTAAAGATCGAAAAGACATAATCTTCATTGGAAGGATAACTGAGCAAAAAGGTGTAAATAAGATGCTAAGTCTATGGAAAGACATATTTGAAAAAAATAAATGTCTAGAAAACAGACTTAACATCTATGGGGATGGGGAAGGTAGTTATTTTAGAGAGTTCGAGAAACAACTAAAGGTTACGCCTCATGCTGCTTATCATGGCCCAATATATGGAAAAAATAAAACTAATGTATTGAATAAATCTAAAGCACTTTTGATGATGTCTGAGTTTGAGGGTCTTCCTATGATGGCACTAGAGTCCATGTCATATGGTGTTCCAATAATTTGTAATCAGAATTGCGGACTTAATTTAGAAATTCAAAATGGATTAGTTTTCTCGCTATTAAAAAAAGAAGATCATTTGGATAGGTTCGGAAACATACTTCAGAATCTTGAGAGTTATTCATTAAGTGATGCAAAAAAGCTTATTGCCCACACAGAAAAGTATTACAGCTACGACAAAGTAATAGATGATATGATAAATGTATATAAAAGAGTTTGCAGTGAAGATAATCAATAAAATATTTAATTACTATAGACGAAAAGGCCTCTTGGGAACTTTTTTAAAGATATTTCTTGTCCTTGGTTCTAAACTGGGCATAGTTGCTCAACCGCCATATGAATACATTCAAGGAGATATTGAGAGGAATTTAGCTAATTATCTAAATAAGTCAAATAGGGAGATTAGGCATATAGCAATTGTCGGTGCGCATTACGGGGATGAAGTTAACAGAATGATGAAGTTATATCCTAATTGCACGTTCTATCTTTTTGAACCTGTTAAAGAGTACTTTAATCATCTCAGGCAGAAATTCAAAACATCTGATAAGGTTAAATTATTTAACTATGCACTATCAGACAAAAAAGGTATCCAGAAACTCTTCGAGACGAACATAGATGGTAGTCAATCTATTTTACGACCTGGCAGCTTTGCTAAAGAACACTATAATATCAATATTGATGGTGAATATGATGTTCAGACCGATGTATTTGATGATATTTTATCTAATACTGACATAGATTGTTTGTGGATCGATGTTCAAGGCGCAGAGCTGCAGGTATTGAAAGGGGCAACGAGATCACTTCCCAGAATAAATTCAGTTTTTATTGAAGTCTCTATTAAGGAGAGTCTATATGACAAGGGAGCAATGATGAGTGATATTAACAAATTCCTTGATGAACACAAGCTTGCGCTGGTAGGGCTGGGTACCGATTATAGAAATCTAACAGGAAATGCATTCTTTTTAAAAATTTCTGATACTTGATTATGAAAACATATAAAGACGGTACTATTGAGTATTATCGTGAAGTAAAATCTCACATAGGAGCCAGTCATAGAGTACTAGACTTTGGCTCAGGAAGAGGGTCTTGGTATTATGATGATGCTAATGCTGAGCGCAGGCAAATGAGGACACTGAAAAAATCCGGAAATAAGGTAATTGGCGTGGATATCGATCAAGCTGTCCTGTCAAATCCTACTAACGATGAAAATCACATTATAAGTGATTCGTGGATCGATAAAAATCTTGGTTCATTCGATTTGATAAATGCTGACTTTGTGCTTGAGCATATCGAAGATGATGAAAAATTTTTTTTTGACGTAAATAGATTGCTTAAAAAAAATGGATACTTTTGTGCTAGGACACCTCATAAGAATTCCTATGTTGCACTTGGAAGCAGAATAATTCCTAAATGGATGCATGGATACACTCTATCGAAGGCTCAACCAGACAGAAAAAGCCTGGATGTATTTAAAGCTTACTATAAAATTAACACACTCTGCGATGCGAATCGGCTATTCAAAGGATATAAAGATTTCAGTTATATGTTCACCCCTGAACCTGCATATTTCAGCAAAAATAAGTTAATACGACCTTGTCTGGATTTTATTCATGAGTACTTACCAAAGAAATTCTCATCGCAATTATTTATAATTAAACAAAAAATCAATGGCATATGATAATTTTGGAAGATATTTAGTTTTCTCAGGACTAAGTTTTTCCTCGACACTGCTAATTCAAATAACATTACCTTACTTAATAGTCTCATCAATTGGAGCGGAAGGTTACGCAGAGTGGATATTTTATTTTTCTTATCTTACTCTCCTAAATCTTGTAGACTTTGGTGTTCTAAATAATGCGCAATTGAACCTTTTAAAACTATATAAATCATCCGACTCAGAGTTTATGCTTTTCTTGGATAAATGTAGAAACTTTCTATTTAGTAGCTGTCTAATTTTTTCATTGATCTCAGTAACAATTTTCTTATTGACACATAACATAACCATTCTAATAATAAGCATCGCGATACTCATAAATAATTTTGTTCGATTTAATATAATTGTTCTAAGATCAATTGAAAAAGTAGAATATTACTTTTTATACTCCATATTATTGAACATATTGATTATAATATTGGTAATGTTTTCATCTACTATTGATGCAAGTTTAGTTATAATATCTTTTGCTTTTTTAACTGGTCAAGTAATTATTATGTTAGCTAGTCAGAGTCACTACAGCAATGCGATTAATAGTCATATGCCGAAAGAATCAAGAATGATTCTGAATTTAAAAATATGTTTCAGTGCGCCAAAAGACTCACTAAAATTTTGGAAACTTACTGCACTGCAGACAATTAATCAAAATCTTGTAATCTTATTGCTTGGTGGAATCACATCTGCACTACAATTAGCTGCAATAGGTGTTATGAGGACAATAGCTAATGTAGGTGTATCAATCACAAGCATAATCTCTGCAGCATTAACACCTAGGGTAACTTTTTTAGATAAAGGGAGTGATGAAAATAAAAAAATATACTTCAAGTATATTTTCTTCATTTCTCTTTTAGGTATACCGCTTGCTTATATAATACTGATATCTGTATTTGGTGAAAGAATTTTGCAACTTTGGATGGGCGACTTAGTTGAATTCAATGATGAATTGATGTTTCTTCTCTTGCTAAGAATGTTTTTTATTGTGACAGGCTACTCAATTCAGAATTATGAGACAGCCAAAGGGACGCCAACTAAGGCATTAACAATGGAATTATTCATTGTTATTTTTAGTCTATCGGGATTCTTGATATCTTATTTTATTGGTGCTGATGTCTACGATGTGTTTATGATATCTTTCCTGATTCCTTATGGTATTTACTTTATATACATCCTTACTAGGAAAATGATATGAAATCATTGTTAGTAGTCCACCTGCCCTACACGCTACTCCATGTTGTTGGTTTCTTTATACTTACAGTATTCGACCAAGAATGCACATCCTCATTTGGATCGAGGGTTGAAGCATTTGGCGACTGTGAGACAGGTGCAGTAGCAACAGGTTTATCTATATGGATTTCAGTTTTAGCCGGCACCTTAATGTATATGAGTTTTTATTTTATAAAATTAATATTCGACAGCAGATATGATGCTGTTATTCAACCATATGAAGAGTTGGACAATAAAGAAGGTAATATTTATAAACCAAGAAATATTTTTCTATTCGGAATAATTAGCTTAATAGCATCGGGAATAATTTTAGTTTTATTGGATACACTTCAATTCAACATTTTAAAAATACGAGGCATAACTTTTATGGTACATATTTTTTTATGCCATTTAATTATCGCCTATGCATTTACAAAAAAAATAAAACTCGACCTGAGTGTCTGGTTAATTTATTTTGTTGTAGTCCTGCTATCTTTTACTTTTGTACCATCTAAGATACCTGTACTATTTTTTCTATTGAATCTTATGTATTATTTTTGGGATGATTATAAAGGCAGAATAAGAGAAATCTTAATTCCCTCTCTTTTATTTGTAATCATGATCCTAATAATATATGTATTTACCATAGCAACAAGAGATTATGGGACTGTAGCTTTTGAGAATATTTCTCTCCTTGGTGAATATATGGATACAATTATAATGAAGGCTTTCGTGAGAGTAACACTATTTGAGCCGACAATTTTAACATCAAGTTTCACAAACTTGGAAGAATTTAGAGCCGCATCAGATTTTCTATCTGACCCTAGAGGATATGTCCAGTTTGTACAACTATATTTTCAGGATTATCATGGTTATAATCTGGAAAGATTTGGTTACGCAGTTGGATTACCGATGATATTTTTTGCTGAGTTTGGATTACCTGGTGTTGTAGTTTTCTCATTTATTACAACATTATTTTTTCATCTAGTTCATATTGCTATTAAATCTGTTATCAGTTCTCCTATAATTCTATTTATACCAATATATCTTATTACTATGTCAGATGCCGGAGGTATGGTAATAATATTCTTAGTCAGTCTTTTTACGTTTATCTTTATTAAGAGGATCAGTGCATGAGCGGATGGAGTATTAAAGAATTTTTTGATGAGGTGATTTTTGAGCTGTATAATTTATTCAACTTTTTTGCAGCTTTTAAATATAAAAAATATTTAGAAAAGATTCGCTTAGACTGTACGGCTGAGACAGAGACAAATCTGATACTTAACGGTCCCTCTAGTGTGGATATTAAAGTCGAAGATTGTAAATTCAATTTCTTTGTCAACTATGGCTATAAGCATCCTCTTTTTTCTAAGGTAAAATCACCGATTTTAATTGTTGTAGACACAAAGATCATTAAAGGAAAGTGGGACATGGATATGCTCAGAGAAGCAGAAGAGGCAAACCCTTCAGTGAGATTTATCTTTAACTACAAATATATCAAATCTGATGATTTTAAAAATATCTCTAATAAGATAAATTGTGTTGGATATATAAATAACTCAAAGATACCCACAAGGTTCAACTGGAAAAAAATCCTTAAAGTTGGTGGCTTCAACTTTGGTATTGGTGTTGCAGAACAGTCGCTATCGTTACTTGCATCATTGAGTTTTAAAAAAATTAATATCTATGGGTTTGATGGAAATAATGTCATATTGGCTTTAATGTCACAAAATACTCACTTTTATGGTCAAGACGAATCCAAGACTTGGAATGATCCACAATTTATTTCAAGAGAACTGAGATTTCTATCATACTTTGTTGATAGAAATTATTGGTTGAGTAAATGTCTTAGGTATAACAAAATTCAGATAATAAACTATTCAAGTTCTATGCTTACGTCAATGTACAGTGAAAGATAAACTTCTAATTATCAATAGACCTATCAATGATATGAATGATGGTCCCGAAATCATTTTAAAGTCAATTTTTCAAGTATGTAGCATAGATGATTATGACATTTGTTGTGATTACAAAATTATTAATTCATCTAAAAACTTCTCTTATAAACTTAAGATTCCTTGTATACATATTCATCGAGAATTAATATTTTTATTCAAAAACTATAAAAAATTGACAAAATATAAAAAGATAGTGGTTTTCACTTACTACTCCTCACCCTTACTTTTATTTATTCTTAAAATTCTAAAATTATTTAAAGTAGAAATCACTATTATTGGTTATGACAGCTTCTATAGAGAGAATAGAGTTAAAATGCAAAAACAAGTTAAAAAACATAAGCAACTGCCATATTATTTGAAATCATTATTTCTAAAATTTGTTGAGTACTTAGGAAGCGTTGCAAGTGAAAATATATATCTTGTTTCAAAAAAGTGTATTCAGTTTTCGAAAGATAGAATTAATCCAAAAGGTATGTACAAACACTTTCCTATAATACCTACAATTAATAATAACCTCCTTTCAATAAATAAGAGTTTTAAAACAAATCAAATACTGATAGTAGGACCATTTATAACTGATATTGACGTTATTGACCTAAGAATTAATATGAAACTTATCTCTGAGCTTAATTTCATTGAGAGAGTAGATTTTTTCGGAAAAGATTCGGAAAAAGTGAAGCACTTATCCAACTACCCGGGTTCAGTCTATTCATATGTTGAAGACTTTGATCATTTCTTCTCAAAAAACGACAGGATTGTACTATTCAACAGGATTAATACTCCAGGTATTCAAACTAGGCTCCAAAAGATTATAATGTATAATAATCTTGTTTATCGCCATAAAGACATAGATGTAGGGGATTACTTGAATGCATTGTCAAGAAATATAACCGATCTTAAAAATATTAAGGAAAATAATAATCAAGTTAAACTTGAAGATATAGAAAATGCATTTAATAATACTTTGAGTGACTTCAAACTTATCACAAAAGACTTCTAACTTAACAGTCATTATCCCTACAAAAAATTCTGAGAGATTTTTACCTAAATGTCTTGAGTCTGTCAAGTCATGTAGACAAGTAATAGTAGTTGACTCAAACAGTAAAGATAAAACTAAATCAATCGTAAACACCTATGGGAGAGTTTATGTAAATTTCGAATGGAACAAAAAGTACCCAAAAAAAAGAGCCTGGGCACTTGATAAATTACTAATCGAGTCGGACTGGATACTAATGTTAGATTCAGATGAGTGCATCAGTGATGAGTTTCTGAGAGAATTCGATAATAGAATTACAAAATCTGACCATAACGGGTTTTGGATTCATTATAATAATTATTTCATGAATAAATTAATGCGATATGGCGTTTCTCAGAAAAAACTTGCTCTAATAAGAAAAAATCACGGAACTTATGAGGACTTTGGAGAAAATGACTGGACTGAGTATGATATGGAAATACACGAACACATCATAGTTGATGGAACGGTTGGCAAAATGAATACAAAATTGTTTCATCTCCAGAATGAATCATATGAACAAATGTTAGATAAACATTTTGAATATGCGAAATGGGAAGCCAAAAGATATGCTTCATTTAGCATTAAGAGCTCTTCAACACTCAGAGAAAAAATTAAATACCACTTAATCAATAAATTTTTCTTTTCATATGTTTACTTTTTTTTTCAATATTTTGTTTTGCTTGGATTTTTAGATGGATTCGAGGGATATAAATACGCTAAGATTAAGTTCAAATACTTCAAGAGGGTTTATGAGCTGCTTAGAAAATAATGCGAAAATAACGCTCATTACGCTTACTCTGAATTCATCAGAAACACTTAATGATACACTAAAGTCTGTTTTTGAGCAGGATTACTCAAATATTGAACATTTGATTGTCGACGGAAATTCAACTGACTCAACATTAAGCATAGTTGAAGAATACTCAGAGAAGACTAAACATAAGGTGGTTGTCTTAAACAAAACGCCTAAAGGAATTTATAATGCGTTAAATTATGCAATTCAAAAAGCGACGGGTGATGTAATCGGTGTCATACATTCAGATGATTATTTTGCAAGTAGTAATTGTGTGGACTTAATTATGAAAAAATTCAATTCTGGGAAATATTGTGTTTTTGGAAATATTGATATAATAAATAATCAGAAAAATATTCTCAGAACATGGAGAGATAGCTATGATCCATCTCATCGTGGTTTTTGGTGGACACCTCCACATACTGCTACATATGTACATAAAAAGCTTTATGAGAAGTATGGTGTATACGATGAGTCATATGTGATATCTGGAGATTATGATTTTTTCTGCCGACTTCCTAGAGAAGTTATTCAAGACTTTGAACATATTAATCAAACATTAGTAATACAGAGAAATGGTGGAGTCAGCACTAAGCCTATTAATTTTTTTAAAAAGAACTTCGAAGATATGAGAGTTCTCAGAAAGTATTCTAATAAACCACTCAAAGACTTTATTAATAAAAAATTATCAAAGATTAAACAGCTTCATAATTTCTCATGACTATGAAAATATGTATTGTGACAATGTTGAGATTTCATCTATTTAACCAAGCTGATGAACTCGGGAAAATAAAGGATAATAATGTAGAGCTTTGTACAGCATGGAATGCAAATGTGGCTAGTAAAAAGTTTTCTCTGAGTCACATAAAAATTAATGGATATTGGATTTTTGGTATGTTCCTGTATCTATCTCAAAAAATACCAATTCCCTCATTATATTCATTCCTTCTGAAGAAAATAAACTATCGATTTGCAAGATACGCATTTAAGAGATTGCCTGCGAATGTTGATAAGATTATTTTTTGTAGTACACACTTATTTCCAAATATTAATTTAATTAAAGGGATAAGTAGTGAGATTATTGTTGACCATGGCAGTCTTCATCCAAACTTTGAGATGAATCTAATGAAAAAGGAAAATAAAAAATATAATTTTAGTGAAAGTGGTAATGAACAGAAACCATGGATGAAAAATTGGCTACATGAGGAATTTGAGTATGCAGATAAAATTTTTGTATGCTCCGAACTTGCCAAGAAGACATTTATAGATGAAGGCTTGCCTCAACATAAAATATATGTCAACAAGCTAGGAGTAAGTTTAGAGCAGTTCATGTCATCACAAACGAGAGCTTATGATATCGATAGTAATAATGTTAATATCCTATCTGTAGGAGCTGTCATTCCTAGAAAGGGCATCCATCGTCTCATTGAGGCATTGAGGCTAATAGAAGACTACAAATTCACAGTCACCTGTGTAGGCACGAAACCAAAAGATCCATCATTAAAAAAAATATTAGATAATCCTGGACGTAACATTTCAGTAGTCTTGACTGGACCAATCGAACAGAGCAAACTCAACCGCTACTACTCTAAAACAGATATGTTTATTTTGTCATCAATATGTGATGGCTTTGGGATGGTAACTCCACAGGCTATGGCATCAAAATCAGTTTGTCTTGTTAGTGATAATGCAGGTAGTAAGGAGCTTATCGAAGACAATCATAATGGTTTTATAATACCAAATGTTCTAGACAGACAAATATTTTCACAAATCATTTATAGAGTTTTGAAATTGACATCCAAAGATAGGCAAGAAATTGCGAATCAAGCATCGAAAACAGTTTCCGACCATTTAGGATGGTCAAAATATGGTAATGACGTTCATGAGAACTTAGTCAAAAATGTCAGTCAGAAGTAAATATAAACTTGTCATATTTGATGTAGATGGGGTAATTGTAAAATCTGATATCCTTTACTATGAGATTGCAAAAAGATACAACACTAACTTAGAACAAGAGAAATTATCACATAAGATTTCTCAAAGTGGAGAAGAATTGTTCTCCTATATCTTTGGAGAGAATTATACTGATGTTAATGTCAGATGGTTCAGGCAAATGCAGAAAGAACTCTTCGAACCGAGAAAGCATTTATACAGTGGCATTAGCAATATCATAAAAGATATCTCCAAGTATTATAGACTTGCAATTGTTAGTAACAAGCCAGAGGCAATAATAAGACAAATGTTGTCAAGATCAAATATTATTGATAGTTTCGACAGAGTTATTGGGAGAGACTCAGGGTATTCGATTAAGCCTAGTCCAGATGGAATCAATTACCTTCTAGAAAACTTTCAGATCAATAATAAATCTGTGATTTATTTCGGTGATTCACCCACTGACTTCAAAGCATGTAAAAGTGCTCGAGTTTCTTTCGCACATTGCAAGTATGGGTTTGATACAAACATAATTCCATGCGATTATGAGCTGGAGGATATTAACCAAATTAGAGATATTTTAAATTTATGAAAGTTTTAGACTGTACGCTCAGAGACGCTGGTTATTATAGTAACTGGCAATATACAGACTCGGAGATCAAAAAGTACTGTGAAATAATCAACGACTTAAATATAGACATTGTGGAAATAGGATACAGAAACCCTCCTCATGATTCTTACAGGGGGAGCTTATATTATTGTCCAGCAATTACACTAGAAAGATTTCATAGAATGCTCAACAAAAATATTGAGAAATTCATAATGCTCGATTTCAAAACGATTCAGGATATAGAATTTACCACCTCGAGACTTAAATCGGTTAGACAGTATATATCCGGTGTAAGAATCGCAGTTAATGCTAATAAAACCGATAAACTCAATGAGTTAATATTGTCGATTAAATCGATTGGTCTTAAAGTGTGCATCAACCTTATGTATGGTCATAAATACTTGAATAATGAGCTAAGTTTTAAAAAGATAAGTAACATGACAGATATCAAAAATGTTGATGTGATATCTATTGTCGACTCCTATGGTTGTTTAATACCTGATGATATCGATATACTTGTGCGGAAAGCATTAAAAGTCTTTCCTGAGACTAAACTTGGTTTTCATGGTCACAATAATCTTAACCTTGCTTTATCAAATTCTATTGCTGCTATCAAGTCTGGAGTAGATATCGTTGACAGCACATTAGGTGGTCTTGGACGAGGTGCGGGAAACCTAAGAACGGAAGACTCAATACTTGCGCTAAATACATATCATGGAAAGATGGCAGAGAGTACAGTTAAGGGATTATGTTCGAGTCATGAAATGATGAGTAAATTCAGAGAAAAATATGTTTGGGGACCTGAAGTTCCATATGCGGTAGCAGCAATGAAGAAAATTCCACAACAGGTTGTAATGGATTTAATAAATCTCAAAAGATTGTCATATTTAGAGGTAATTGATTCTTACAAAGATAACATACCAAAGAAACTGGAGACTAAAACAAAAAAAATCGAAATTAAAAATGACAGTAAATCATATATATTAGTGGCAGGATGCACTGAAGCACTTCTCACCCAAGACATATTGGATTATCTCATGAAACACTATAGTCTAAAAAAGATGTTACTATGTGGTAAGAATGCAGTTGAATTGTATAGAGATTTAAAAATTAAAAAAATTGCAATTCTACCAGGCAAGGAAGCTGAACTTTATGATATGGATACAAAAAAAGAAGTAATTTCTTTATTACCTTATAGTCGAAAGAAAAAATTTCAGACATATGAGACAACTAGAACACTAAATAATCCTCTAGAAGTAGCAGTTGATTATATCTCACAAAACAATGTACCGACAGTTTTCGCATATGGCTTTTCAGGCAAAGATAGCATTTCACTTACTAATGAAAGCGCATTAGAGTTTTCATGGCTCAAAAAACAAAATGTTCAAATAGTGTCACTGACACCTACATCCTATGATATTGATTCATATTCACTATATTCAGAGATGGTATAATTGCTTTTATAGGCTATAATTCCAAAATGGATGACAAGGATATTAGAGTAGACTGGCTCGATCTTTTTCGATTTATTTGGTCAAAGCGAGTGATCATAATATTTGTTTTAGTCGCTACAGTTATTATTAGCATAATCACAACATCTGATTTCAAAAGACAATATTTAGTCAAGATTCCATATATTACGGTATTTGGATGGTCTCACGCAGATTTAGTCAATAAAACCTCAGGTGAATGGCGTGTAATCTCGACAAAAGATAAGAATTTAGTCGACATCAACATAAAAGGTTTCTTAGTTCATCAGACAGAAGATCCAGAGAATATCAATACCTATTTAGAGAAGTTAGATAATATTTCCAGTAAGATTGGGAAAGAGATAAGGCAGGAGACAGTTAGCAGTCTTGAAATCCTCATGTCGGACACAGTTGAAATTCAGTCAAGCGATAGCAATGCTAAATCAATTATGGAGAAAAAAATATTTCTCAAGAACTATGATGCGGGGAGGAAAAATCCCTTCAAAGTGATGCATCCAGATATGCTCCCCTTCATGAGACATGAGATAGGGATTGTCGGAATGAAAAATGAGAGACTAGGAAATATAATTTTCAACCTTTTTATAGCAACGTTTCTGCTAGCTATATACATCTTCATTACTTACTTAAGAAGAAAATCATAACTTGGTTGATAAACTCCTAAATAATTTCCAAAATTACTTAAGTTCTATTTTCTATCTATTCATCATATTCAATTTCATTAACCGAGAAATTGCTTATTTTTTCTTAATTCTGTTAGTGATTTATAGTTTAATGTTATGTTTTACAAATCGAATTAAATTGTTACCTCAGGATATCAGAATAATAATCTTTATTATTTTATTTTTATCATGGCTATGGTTCGCTACGTATGTTCATGGATCTGGACTCAGATATATTGACGACTATATGCGATTACTATATTTGCTTCCGATATATCTTCTATTTTCAAAGAAAAATATAATTATCGAGTCTCACTTTATCAGAGTAATCAAAATTTCTTCGCTATTTGCACTCTTACATTATATATATTTCTATTATTTTGTAGCAGTGGATTCGGGTTCAGCAATTGAATTTGAAAGATATGCTGGGACCTCGAGTATAGCTATTACATACTCATATTTACTAGCCACAATGATGGTATTTGGAATATATTTTTTCTTCAAAACCTCTAAAGAAAAACCTGACTATATACTAATATTTTCATCTCTGATTTTCTTTTTACTTTACTCTCAGACAGGGACAAAAGGTTTAATACCTGGTATGATTTTGTCTATAGTATTCATCCTTTATTGGTTTAGACCTAGAAAATTTTTTATCTTTGTCGCTTTTATACCCATGTTATATATTTATGCTTCATCTGATATTTCACAAAGAGTACAACAGACTATTGAATTTATTGATACATATACATCCTCTACCACAGATGAAAAAAGTTCTAAGCAAGTATACAGAAGTGATGAATCAACATATACTAGAATCAAACTAATAGAGTATGGGTTTGATACTATTGAAATAAAACCTATTTTTGGCATAGGTCCACAGATGCTTGAAAATGATCTATATTCAAAAATGAAAGATTATAATATGCGAACAACAATAAAGTTTGGTCATCTTCATAATGATTTTATAGATATCGCTGTTAAGTTTGGTGTCCCGTCGGTTTTATTGCTTATTATGATATATTTTTCATTAGCACGAAAATATATTATTGATAATAATAAAGTATGTATACTAATTCTGATATTATTTATCGTTGGACAAATGACACAATCACATTTCACACATAACCAAGCTGTTACATTTTTTATAACTCTTCTATTTTGTTTATCTGGTAAAGTGAATTTAAAGGCTGATGCTAAAGTTACAAAATGAAATCAATGTGATATATTGTTTCCTATTCTAAGTTATTGAATAGAAGCGTCATATGAGAGAGGGGTATGTCTTTCACAGAAACTAAGAAATGTCGTATATGTGGTGGAACACATTTAAATGTGTGCCTGGATCTAGGTGTTCAATACCTATCCGGTATTTTTCCGAAAGAGGCTGATAAGGAAATGCCTCATGCGCCTTTGAAGTTACTTCAATGTGATCCCGAGACTGGGGGATGTGGGCATATTCAGCTCAGCGGAACTTATAGCTTGGATATGATGTACGGAGAGAACTATGGTTATAGATCTGGATTAAATAGCCATATGATCAATCATCTTAAGAAAAAAGCTGAAACAATAATTTCAAAATATTGTGATAATAATAAAAATAATATACTGGATATAGCAGGTAACGATGGTACTTTTCTTGGATTTTTCCCTGAAAGATATAAAAGATTAAGTATTGACCCCTCATCGGAGAAGTTCTCTAGTTATTTTACAGATGGCATAGACTACATCTCTGATTTTTTTAGTGATAAATTGTTTATCAAAAAATATGATAATGAGAAAGCTGATATCGTTACATCGTTCTCTATGTTTTATGACCTTGATGATCCATGTAATTTTGCAAATCAGGTAAGGAATATACTTAATCCTGAAACCGGCGTCTGGATTCTTGAACAATCATACATGCCTGAGATGTTAAAAATGAATTCATTTGATACTATCTGTCATGAGCATTTATCTTACTATGGTATCAGGCAGCTAAAATATATAATGGATAAAGCTAAGTTAAAGATAATTGATATTGAAATGAACGATGTAAATGGAGGTAGCTCCTCTCTCACTGTCTCGAACAATAATAGCAAGTATACGGAATGCAAAAGTAAGATAGATAAATGGATTGATTATGAGAATAAATTAGGATTGAACAGTCTAGAGCCCTGGGAAAAATTAAACAAAGTTGTAAGTGATAATCGTAAGATTTTTTTTGATATTCTTGACAAAGTTCATCAAAATGGCTCCAAGATAGCTGCACTAGGTGCAAGCACTAAAGGTAATGTAACACTTCAAAGCTGGAACGTGACTCAAAATGAAATAGAAACGATTGGTGATGTGAACTCTGATAAGTGGGGATGTTTTACACCAGGTACATGGATACCAATACAAAGCGAGGATGAAGTTTTATTGGAATATGATTATTTTGTAATTTTACCATGGCATTTTCGCAAATTTTTTCTATCGAACAAGAAATTTAAAGGTAAAAAATTAATCTTTCCGTTACCTACACCTGAACTGATTACGGTTGAATAATTATATGGATAAAAAAGATAATATATTTGTCGCTGGCCATAATGGTCTTGTTGGTTCATCAATAGTACGCAAATTAAAAATGTTAGGTTTCGATAATATACTCACCCGCACTAGAAAGGAACTTGATCTAATGAATTCAAATCAAGTAGAACATTTTTTTAAAAATAATAAGATAGATTATGTTTTTGACGCAGCTGCAAGAGTAGGTGGCATTCATGCTAATGATAATTACTCTGCAGAATTTATATATGAAAATACTTTGGTTCAAACTAACCTAATTCATTATTCAAACTTATATAAAGTAAAAAAATTTATTTTTCTAGGTTCTGTTTGTATTTATCCTAAATATGCTGATACACCTGTCAAAGAAGAGGCGCTACTCACTGGAGAGCTGGAGCCAACAAATGAAGCATATGCGATTGCCAAAATTCATGGTATTCACATGCTCAAAGCATACAACAAACAATATGGAATGAGAGGAGTATCACTAATGCCTGCGAATCTATACGGGCCAAATGATAATTATCATCCTGACAACGGTCATGTAATTCCCTCACTTATTCACAAGCTTCATAATCAAGATGATAAAGTTGTTTGTTGGGGTGATGGAAGTCCCAGAAGGGAATTTTTATATGTTGATGATTTAGCTGATGCATGTATTTTTGCATCAAAACATTTTGGAAATGCTGAACTTATCAATGTTGGATCCGGACAAGACGTAAGTATCAGAGAACTTGTAAGCCTACTTGTAGAAATAATTGACTTCAAAGGAGAAATAACGTGGGATCATACAAAACCAAACGGTACTCCCAAAAGGCCTTTGGACTACACGCGTATTGAATCACTAGGATGGCAACCTAAATATAGTCTTCGAGAAGGACTTAAGAAATCATATGAGTGGTATAAAAATAATATTGATTTGGTCAGACACAGGTTGAAAAACTAAAGTTTATCTTGGAGCTAGTCGGGATCGAACCGACGACCTCCTGCTTGCAAAGCAGATGCTCTCCCAGCTGAGCTATAGCCCCTATAAAACAATGTAAGAAGTGTATTACCTATAGCTAAATTATTCAACAAATATGTCTTTGGATAGCACCAAATGAGTACCATCACAATCAAAGCTGTTAATTTGGTGCATGTTTCTAGTATATTTCACCCTGAGAGTCCGTTTGTTTTTTGACAAAAGCTAAGATCTCAAGACTAATTTTAAGTGGCATATATCTTGCAGATCTATAAATGTAAGCGTACCTATGGTTGGGCATACGTTTCCTCATTCACCCCTATCCCAACCATAGGCTCAGACAAAGTCCTAATTTATAATGTATATTAATCCTCTAAAGATATGCCTTTTGAAATTTTACCTTTTATTAACATCTTGGCAAAGAATTCTCTATTACTCATCAAAGACTTATTGAGTAAATTCATCGATTTGTGTCCCTTGAACAAAACCTCAGATAGAATTGATAGGTCTCTCTCACTCCACTTTGCTCCAAGATTTGCTTTTAGCCAGCATTTGAGCTCTTCCTCTGATACTTTTACTAATTCATCACGCGTATTTATTTTATTAAATTCTCTATTTGCCACTTATGCATGATAAAATTTTATTGATTATAAGGAAATAACAAATGCGAATAGTTAACTTTAATTACATTAGACAAGCGTATCTGCTGTTAAGAAATAAAGGTAAATACCTATCAAACAAGAGGCTAAGAAGGTTGGCTTACATTGATGTTCATCAGAATAACTATAAATTATATCTACTTTATTTGGATTATAAAAAAATCGTCAATAGTGAGGCAGCAAATAATCAGACTATTGCGATTGTGATTGTAGTTGGACTAATGCTTGCAGCTTTTGTTTTTTTAATTACTTGACAGTAATCGTTATTTTCTTCGAAATTATTGGATCACTATGAGGTATATGCAAGTGGTTACCAATTAGAAGTTGTAGTGTATGTTTACCTTTGGGGAAATCGAGCTCTGTTTCAGTTTGTCCGTTACCGAAATGAAGATGGTTACTGTCTGCTGGTATTGGTAATTTTAGATCTGGAAGCTTATCAACATTTATTAGAAGGTGGTGATGCCCTGAGTCTGGCATATCTATACCAGCAGGTACAATGTTGATACCAGTCACACCAAATTTTATTTTGACTGGATTAGTTGTTACTACTCCATCAGAGGGTGTGATGAAATATACTTCTTTTTTCTCGTCACTGGCGTATCTATGAGCATTAACATCAGACAGAAACGCAGCACAAACAAATAGAATAATAAATCGCATAGAAACATGATACTACATGTTTACTCAAAATCTAACCTATTGAGGGGTTTCTGCTTGCACAGACAGTTGATAGTCCAGTAATTCCGTTCCGTTGTAATTAGTCTTGACACCTTTGATCATCGATGTGAATGAGAAGTCATAACCGCATCCAACTCGGACATATCTCTCATCTATGCATTTGCCATGACATGGATCAAACCCCACCCAGCCTAAGTCAGTAATAAATATCTCAGCCCATGCATGTGTATTGTTTGAGGCTATATTTGTATCATCCAACATAAAGCCATTAACATATCTCGCGGGATAGTCGTGAAATCTAGCTAAACCTACCAAGATATGTGAAAAATCCTGACAAACACCAGATCCTTGAGAGATCGCATCTACTGCGGAAGAATGTATATCAGTAGTTCCGGATACATATTTAATAGAACTTGATACACACTGATTTAGATAATGGCAGAAATCTACTGAGCTTTTCGCGACTTTTTTCTTCACTAGTTTTAATATTTTCTTATCGGGTTTAGTTAATTTTGTCTGCCTAAGGAAACACTCTGGGTGGACAGACTCATCAAGACCTTTCATCAGTCCAAAAAAATCCTTAGTTTCAACTGTAGCTTTCATAGATATAGTCTGTGGCTTAGATATGTTTTTATTGTAGATATTATACAATCTATGTCCAAGTGCATCCTTCGGGACTTCAACTAACACGCCATTAGATGTAACAATCTCACAACTAACAACTTTTTGATTTGAACACTCTGTTGGATGGAGCATGATGCTCTGGACAAGTCTCGGGACATTAGATGAAAACACATATGAAGTTTCATAATTAATATTTATTATCATCTGTCAGTACCTAAAAAATACACTTCCTCTAAATCTGAATATGTGGTTGACATATCGTCAATAAATTTAGTTAAAAACTCATGTAGACCGAAGTCGATGATTTGTTCAGCACTACTATTGACAAACCCTTTATGAATTATTTTGACATTCCTATTTGCGGCATTATCAGATTTGTAAAATTGAGTCAGCCTTCCGAGATGATACTGAATCTTATCAACTGCATAGAATATAGATCTTGGGCACATATTGCTTAATATGAGGAAGTCGATGATTTTTTTATAGTCTATTTGACTATTTCCATATGCCCATTTAAATCCACGATACGCAGAAACAGACCTCAACATAATACTCCATTGAAAATTATCGACTTGTGTGCCCACATAAGAACTACTAGGAAGTAAAATATAATATTTAACATCAATAATTCGTGCAGTAAAATCAGCTCTTTCGTAAAAAATTCCTAAGTATATAAAATCAAATCCATCATTAAGTAGCTGAGTATTATTAATAGTGCCTTTAATTAAATTTACTTGTCTTTTTATCCAGTCTAAGATTTGTGGAAGATTTTTTGAATCGTATTTTCCTTTGTCGTAATTAGCTAGCTCGTGATACCAAGTATTTACTGCATTCCAGACCTCAAGAGTCACCGCAGTACGAACCATCTTTAAGTTATTTCTTGCATTTTCAATACATGCTTTAACTGATGAATTGTTATTTGGATCAAAAAGCAGATAATACTCAATTTTATTTTTTGTAATCTCGCTATTAGT
>MDSZ01150531.1_pt1 | contig 22308 bp, 15 predicted proteins | sample 811201 | NCBI WGS metagenome assembly MDSZ01 (sample SAMN05326647, study PRJNA326480) | marine metagenome | isolation source: seawater | place: Indian Ocean: North | collected 2010 | reverse complement strand
TGGTACCGCTCTCCTCTTCGGTGTTGTTCACGATGATGATGATGATGATGATGATGATGATTGCGTTGGTCCAATTGTCGCCGTTTTTGAAAGCGCTCCTCTTCCTCTCTCTTGTCGTCGTCGTAGTCGTCGGCGTCGTCGTCGTCCCCGGAAAACTCCCCCGGTTCGCCGCCGCCGCCGCCGCCTCGGTGGTGGTGGTGGTGGTGCCGCGCGGACATGCTTTATTTACCCCGTCGTAATACGAACACCAACATAAAAAGTGATGAAAAATGCATCGTCGAAATCGTCTCATAAAAATCACGCTTTTGCGCGTTTTTGTGTTCGGCGACGACGACGACGACGACGAAGGGGCATCACCCACCTCTCGATCGTCGTCGACGTCGTCATCATGGAGGAGGAGGAGGAGGACGACGACGACTGGTTGAACGATTTCAACGACGATCGAGACGACGACGACCTTTGGCAACAACGGCAGCAGCAGCAGCAGCAACACGAGGGAAGTCTTCGTCAAAATCATCATCATCAAAATCATCATCGAGAACCGGAACGCACACAAGAACGCGATCATCATCATCATCATCATCGCGAGGACGCGACGTTTGACGCGAACGCGCCGTCACCGATTGTGAAAATAGGAGGGAAGAAGGGAATCGCGTCGTCGCGGTACGCCGAAGAGACGCCTCCGAGGATGAATGGATACGACGATGGAGGCGACGATACCTTGACGCCGGCATCGTATTTAGGAACGACGACGCCGCAGAACGAGAACTATAGTAATAGCAATACTAATTTGAACAACAACAACAACAACAACAACAACAACAACAACGTCATAGAAGGACAGTCGGCGTCTAAACCGTCGGATGATACGGTCGACGATTGGTTGAATGACGAAGCGACACCGCCGATGGTACAGCACTCTTCTTATAATCAAGGACATGGACAAGGACAAGATGTACAAGGACAGCAAGAACAACAACATCATAATTGCGCAAATCAATCGCAACTGACATCCTCACCAAAGGTACTTCAACACAGCGCAAACTTTGATGGATTATTCGCCGGAAACGACGACGATGCGGCGTTTTTTGACACATTGGGCGGTGGAGAGGAAACGATGGCGGCGGCGCCGGCGCAAGAGATGGCACCGCCACCACCGCCGCCACCACCACCACATTTTGCTCCTCTTGCTCCTCCATTCTCTTCTCCTTCATCGTCCGTTCCTGTGCAGAACATGGAAGAAAAGGGCGTTGCCAGCGTCGCTTCAACGGCTGCTTCCGCGGTGGATGTTGACTTTTTGAACGATTTTGCAGATGGTTTGAATCCCCCCACACAGATGCCTCAGTCACAACAACAGCAGCAGCAGCAGCAGCAGCAGCAACAACAACAACAACAGCAAACCTACATTCCTCCGTCAGATATGGTACCATCAGCGTCATACTCTCACCCGGATGTGGTACAGATGCCACCGACGGCGGCTTCGATACCTCCTCCAACGGTGACACAGCCCGCGATCAAAACGTACGAGTCGTCTTCTGAGTTTGGCATTCCACCTTCAAGAATGTTCACGCCTCCTCCGCCACAATCCATATCGACCAATGAATATCCAGCGGTAGTTCAACAACAGATTAGCCAGCCACCCCCACCTCAAGCGGCGGTGTATGAGCCTCCGAGCGAGTTTGGAGCGCCTCCTTCCGTGCCGCCTCAAGTGGCGGCGTATGAGCCTCCGAGTGAGTTTGGAGCGCCCCCTTCCGTGCCGCCTCAAACGACGGCGTATGAGCCTCCGAGCGAATTTGGAGCGACTCCGTCCGTGCCGCCTCAAACGACGGCGTATGAGCCTCCGAGTGAGTTTGGAGCGCCCCCTTCTGTGCCACCTCAAACGGCGGCGTATGAGCCTCCGAGCGAATTTGGAGTACCACCACCAATCGTGTCCACTCAACAAAATCAACCGCAACAATTCCAGCAACATGAGAGCAATAGATACGCTAGCAATAGCTCAATGCAAGCACTGGCACAACCTGGAACCGATCGTTCACCGGACGGAAAGCCTTCCCATCGCTGCATAGCATTTGGTTTTGGTGGTATGCTCGCAACGGTATCTCGAACGCACGAGAATTCGTTTTCGTTGTACACACATTCCAATCATGACATGTTTAGATTGAGCGACAACTTTTCTGCTCGCGAGTTTGTCGAGGTTGCGAGCGATGAGACGTTCTTCCTGGATAGCTCTGAAAACGAAACGACTGATGAGAGTTTATGCTCCAAGTGTGAACATTTGTCACGTGACGCATCGCAAATGATGGGGGAGAGCGAGTTGTGGAAAATTTTGTCTCTCTTTCTTTCAAGGAAAAAATCGTTCGACTCGTTGCGAAGTTTTGGAGAAGTTTCCTTCAAAGCTGATGTTGCGAGCCTTCTCCACGTTCAGAATCGCGCCGAGAGTGCATCTTCATCATTGTTAACCGTGTCCGCTTCTGAACGAGATGTGTCGCCTGCGATATTGATGGAGATTGAACGGCAAATATCATTAGGAAACACCATCGCTGCTTTAGATATTGCACACACGCATAAGTTGTGGAACGTAGCTATGAAAGTTGCCCGATTAACTCGCGATGAGACGATTATATCGGATACTTGTTTGCGAGGTATTCAAGAAACTATGCAAGTTGGTACACCTTTGCGAGTGCTCGAGCTGCTTTCAATCGGACGAGCGGACGTTGCCGTCAAAGATTTATTAAAGAGAAACAATGGGAAGGTTACATTGTCTGAGAGATGGAGAGAAGTGATCGCCACAGTTTCATTAAATTCGAACGAAAGAGACAAGACGATTACGAATGGATTAATTACTCTCGGCGACGCGTGCCGAGAGAACAATTATTTGTGTGTCGCTCACTTGTGCTATCTTCTCTCTGGTGAAGTTTGGCCGAATGATATATCACGCATGCACTTAATAGGAAGTAACGATAGTCCTTATAAGGATCCTCGCGCGTATCACCGCGCTTTACTCGCGGAAAGAATTGTGCTCTCCTCTGCCAGAGGCAAAGGTAGCGAAGCTTTAAAAGCTTTGTTGTCGATGTTGTTACCGCATCAAAGAATGAAAGTCTGTTACTGTATGCTTTTAGCCGATTTTGGTCACTTTAACGTCGCTCTGGCGACACTCAAGAACGTTCAGAAAAATCTCAAGCTCGTACGAGACGATTCTTGCAGCGATTCTGGGGTTAGCGTCGATGTCATCTTAGCGGAAGCTGTAGATTTAGAAAAGAGAATTAGAGAGAAGCTTGGTCAAGGCGTCATCAAGGGAAAAATTGCCAATGTTGGTAAAAAGATTGCGGGAGGACTTTCAAGATTTGTTGGAGGAACAGTAGATGCGCTATTTGGGGGTGACGATGGTGATATGGGCACTAGTCGTGGCCTCGATACTCCCCCACAGCCGTTTCATCAACGACCGAGCAGTCAAGATGCGGCATTTCAAGCACAAAGATCGAGTTCGAGTTTGGAAAGCGTGTCAAATCAGCCACCGCCTCAACAAAATCCGTACCACCAACAGCACTTAGCGCATGAGAGTGCGAACCATTCGAGGTCTCACTCGCTGGCAAGCCTCGATGAACGCGGTCCTGATTATAATAATTACAGTACCGGAGAAAAGTATCCTTCCTCATCGCAAACGACGTACTCTGGCCAACAACAACAACAAGAGCAGCAGCAGCAGCAGCAGCCGGGCGTTCCTTTCAAACTGGTAAAATCATTTTCCAAGTTATTCTCCGCGGCAGTTCCCGCACCAGACAAGCCTTACGAAGGTCCGAAAGTGGCGCCTCAAGAAACCGCGGATGGTTTGCCAGAGAACACGTTCTATTATGATGAAAATTTGAAACAGTGGGTTGATAAAAGTAGCTCGGGAGCGCAACCAGCTGCTCCAGAGGCACCACCCTTGCTCGCTCCACCTCCAACCACAGCTCCCGGTGTTGATTATTACAGGAGCGGTGGCGGTGTTCCGAATTCATTAGATGCTAGTGTAGGGGCGCGTTACGTGTCCACTTTCAACACTGGGGAAGGACAACCAAATTTTCAACAAAGCGTAGGAGCGAATAATGTCTCCGGTGAATTTCAAGAAATGCGTCTCGAATAATAAGAGATGGATTATCATAGCTGAGAGTAGTTTAACATAGATTAGCGTGTATATGGGATGTTTATCTCTTAGTGATAGTATTATAGTAATGTACTTGTCTCTCTTTCTATCGCTTTTCGTTGCGCTATTATGGAAGTGTCTTCTCAACTTCCTATTTTATTTGATCTCCAAATTAATTAATTAATTAGATGCCGTGAGCGGCATACCTCCTCGAATCAACAGTTCCTTGAAATAGCATATGTCGCACAATTTCCCATCCAAGTGCAAGACACTATCTTTCCACCTGTTGTCTAAATCCTCCGAGTTGCAGACGCAACACTTGGACGACACTTCGCGAAACTTCTCCTCCTCCTCCAACTCTTCCTTCGTTTTTTGAACTACCGCCGCGCGCAACAACTTCTCCGCATCTTCGGGAGAGATGTCCGGTAGAATAACTGGTCTTTTCTTCTGGTAATACGACTTCTTCGGTTTCTTTATCTGAGGCGGTGCGATTTCGTGCGGCAAGTGCGTTCTCTTCGCTCCGACATTAGCAACATCCGATTTCTTCCTCAGCACCGTTATCCCCGCCGCCTTCTTAAGACGTTCCATGTCAATCTTCCCCTCTCTAATCTTAGTCTCTTTCCTGTAACACTGCGTGCACAAATCCGCTCCCGGGATCATTTTCGAACGCGTCCACTGACTGCTCTTCTTTGTCTGACACGCTCTGCACGTCTTGTCCATCATCGCTTTCGCTTCCTTCTTGTAGCACTTTTGGCACATACACTTCGTGTCGTCTTTTTTCGATCGGTACCAGCATCCCGAAGTTTTTGAAGCACCGCACGCCTGTTATATACGTGAATACAAAAGAAACGATTTTCGTTGGTCAGTACCGCAAAAAGCGCGCGCGACTGACGTTCGCATCTCGCGCGAAACGTCCGTCCAAAATCGAAGAAAGGCACACGATGTGCACGCACCGCGCAAATCCTATCGCTCAAGTCCACCAGCTCCTTGTGATAGCACTTCTTACAAATCACCTCCCCAGCCGTTTCTTCTTTTTTGCCGTTGAACCACTTGTACGACTCTCGCGTGGCGCACGTGAAACAGGTATACGTCTTCCCGTCTTTCAGCGTCGGCAACGCTTCCGACTCTTGCTCTTTCGTCAGACGACGATGATGATGATGATGTTCGTCGTCGCATTCTTTGCGCGTCGAATCACCACCGTCCGCCTCCTCGCCGGCGATCGGGTCGTACGCGATGATCTGGTCTTTGATCGGTTTCAAAGGATCCTCTTCCTTCTCCGCGGAGGGGAGAGGGGGGGCTTTTTCGGCCGCCGCAGAGGTGGGCGTCGGCGAGGCGTCCATCTTCTTCAAAGCGCTCTTTTTTTGTAAGAAAATTTTTGGTCGAAAAATCGTGTGCAAAATTTTGTGGGTGTTTTTTTTTTTTTGAAAAATAAAAAATCGTCGTTTCAAATCTCTCTCTTATTTTGATGTACTCTCTCTTCCCTCTAAAAAGGAGTAGTGGTAAAATAGTAGTAGTAGTAGTATTGATGATGATGATGACGATGACGATGACGTAATAAATGAGAGCACATCAATGCCCTTCTAAGCAATTTTTCGGCCACCTCGGGAAGGGAATCACGTCTCTGATGTTTTCCATGCCCGTCGTGAACAAAATCAAACGCTCAAACCCGAGACCGAACCCAGAGTGCGTGACCGAACCGTACCGTCTTAAATCCAAATACCAGCTGTACTCCTCCAACTGTAAGCCACAATCTTTCATGCGCTGTTCCAAAACGTCCAATCGCTCCTCGCGCTGGGAACCACCGACAAGCTCGCCAACTCTTGGGACTAAAATATCCATCGCGGCCACGGTTTTACCGTCTGGATTTAAGCGCATGTAAAACGCCTTGATGTCCTTCGGGTAGTTGTACACAACCACCGGTTTCTTGTATACCTCCTCGGCCAAGTACCGCTCGTGTTCGGTAGCTAAATCGATCCCCCACTCGACTGGGTACATGAACTCCTTCTTCTTTGTTTCAATGGCGTCTTTTAAAATCTCAATAGCCTCGGTATACGAAACTCTCCCGAATGGATTGTTAGCGACATTTTCTACGCGTTCCAAGCAGTTTTTGTCGTACATCTTTTGAAAAAATTCCAAATCTTTTCTGCACGTTTTCAACAAGTATTTGCAGCAGTGTCTGACGTAATCCTCCGCGCACTGCATGTCGTCATTCAAATCCGCAAACGCCAACTCGGGTTCGATCATCCAAAACTCCGCGAGATGTCTCGTCGTGTACGAATCCTCCGCGCGAAACGTCGGTCCAAACGTGTACACGTTGCTCAAAGCACACGCGTAGGTCTCCACGGCTAATTGACCAGAAACCGTTAAAAACGTCTTCTCGCCAAAGAAATCCTCGGAATAATCAATCGTCCCGTCTTCATTCCTTTGCAAACCTCCAACTTTACGAAACTTGCGTTCCAACTCGTTCAAATCTTTCTTGGCTTGTTCCAATTTTTTGTTTTGTTCCTTCAAACCCGATTTCGATGGTTTCTCCTCCTGTTTCATCTCGGCGATTTTCGTTTCGATCGCCGCCGTTTCCGCTCTTTTCTCTTCCACCACATTTTCTTCCACGGAGCTCTTCAAAAACTTCTTCCCGTCTTCATCGTCGCACTCGCTCAACAAAGTTGTCACTTGAAACATCTCCCCGGCGCCTTCGCAATCGCTCTTGGTAATCAACGGCGTGTGTACGTAGCAAAACCCGTGCATATTGAAAAACTCGTGAGTGGCAAATGCCAATGCGTTTCTCACTCTCGCGATGGACTGAATCGTGTTCGTCCTCGGTCTGACGTGAATCTTTTCCCTCAAGTACTCCAAAGTTTGCTTCTTCTTCGCAATCGGGTACGTCGTCGCGTCGCACTTCCCGACCGAAATGACTTTCGAAGCGTGCAATTCAATAACTTGTCCTTTCGCCGTTTCTGGTGGTCGCTTAATTTCGCCTTCAATAACCACGCTCGTTCCTGTCGCTTTCATGTCCGACAGCGAAAAATCATTCGTGGCGGCGTTTCCGACTTCGCTGGACACCACAACCTGTAAACTCTGCGGCGTCGACCCGTCGTTCACCTCTAAAAATAAAATCTTCCCCGCGTCTGCTTCTCGTCCAGTTTTTACCCACCCGCCGACTGCTAACGTCTCCCCGATTAAAGAGGTACCGCCCGTTTCGTCTGCTTTCTCGTGAATCGTTTGAATCGGCACTCGATTGAAACATTTCGAGTACGGAGACGCGAGCCGATGATGATGCGGCAACGTCGCGCCCAAATCCGCAGCCGTCGTATCCATTTCTTTTTAGATGATGAAGAAGATGATTAGTCGTCGTCGTCGAACTTTTTCTCGTCGAAAAAAATGCCTCCTTTGTTATGGCATGTATTATTTGAGCGCTCTCTCTCTCTCTCTCTCTCTCTTTTTGCTTTCGACACGCGTCGTCGTCGTCGTCGTTTGTGTGTGTCGTCGTCGTCTTCGTTTGTGTCGCTTTTGTCCTTTGTTTTTGGTCTTCCAAAACACACACAATACTCGGGAGAGAAAAAGAGAAAGAAAGGATAAACCCTACCCAAACCCTAAACCCTAAAAAACACACAAAAACACACGTAAAAAAGAGAGAGAAGGAAGAGGTTTTGGAAAGAGAAAAAAATACGCGCGCTTGCTTTAGCACGTATTATAGTCCTTTCATGACGCCAAAAGAAAGCGCAACAAAACAAACGCCTTCTTCGATTCCACCACCACCACCACCACCACAACAACAATCGTTGTTATCGTCGTCGTTCTCGGTGTCATCAAAAAAGTCGGTGTTCTTGGGCCTCCTTCGAAAGGCGCGAACCGAACGACGCGCGAATCTCGCGACGCAACATTTACGACGAGGGGAGTTCGCGCGCTATTTTCGAGAGACGACGACGAAAAAAATGTCCCCCATCGCTCTGGCCGCGAAAGCGACGGAGATGACCAGAACGCAGAAACGAATCAATCGGGGCGGGTATTAGTAGAGAGAATGAGAGAGAGAGAGAGAGAGAGAGAGAGAAGGAGAGAGAGAGAGAGAGAAAGCGTAACGCTTTTCTCGAATTTTTTTGTCCAATGTGTACACAAACCCTAAATTCAAAAAACCCTCGGACGTTTTCCTTTGAACAAATGTGACGGCTCCCAGACATCGATAGAATTTCCCCCCCGCACAAAACACACACGCAAAAACCCTTTACAAGCGCGCGCCCGAAAAAGGCGAACTCTTTCTCTCGACAGTCACCACCACCGAAAACACCACCAGAGAGAGGTTGTTGTTTTCTTTTTGTTTTGGTCGAAGAAGAAGAAGAAGAAAAAGAAGAAGAAGAAGAAGAAAAAAGAATGAGCGGGTTGCGAGCGGTCCCGAAGATGATGATGACGATGGGAGGAGCGACGACGACGACGGCGACGAGGAGGAGGACCTCGTCTCTGGGTTCGACGACGATCGATTCGTCGTCTTTATCCAGTCGCCACGCGAACGCGGTGGCGGGGTCGAGTGCGCCTGGTCATCGTCGTCGTCGTCGCCGTCGTCGTCGTTTGGGACGAGGAGGATTGTGCGTCGTCGCGAGGCAGATAAAACCAAAAGGTATGAGCCAAGAAAAGTGGGAGCAGCTGCAAAAACAACAGGATGTGAACTATAAACTGTTTAGTAAAAGAGCGAAAGAGAGGATCGCCTCGCAAGGGCCGAGAATTAACGACACGAGAGGGACGGAACCGTATTTGCCGTACGAATCGGTGGCGGAACCGATGGATATGAAGGAACCGAATTGGTCGCGGATGAAGGAGTTGCCGATGCGGGAGTTTCAACGGGCGATAAACAGTTCGATACCTGGAGGGATGGTGAGGACGTTTGAGATTTGGGAGCCACCTATGTGGGGATATCTACCGCCGCCGCCTTTGAGGAAGATGCCAAGGAAACGGTGGTATAAGGTGACATTAGGGTGCGATTTGGTGGATAGTTTAGACGCGACGAAAATTGTCGCGACGAAAGATACGGAGTATATCGTGAAACCAGCGACGGAGTCGTTGGAGAAAGCGTGCAGATTGATCGCCGAACATAGAGGTGTTTGGTACACGTATCACCAAAAGTACGCGACGAACAGGTACGGGCAGCTGCAGTTTATTGGGATGGCTGTTGGAGGTTTTGCGTTTTTAATGGGGTCGATTTATTTAGGCATCATGAAGAAGAATGCCATCCCGACGGATTTGATACAGGCCGTACAATTCGCGCAGTCCAGAGTTTCCGCCCGGAAAGATGGGACCGTGGACGTCACATTAGAGGATATTGGTGGTTTGGAGAATATTAAAGAAGATTTGGACGAGATTATTCGGTTTTTGAAGGATCCGACGTCGTTTACAAAGGTTGGCGCGAAACCACCAAAAGGGATTTTGATGGAAGGGGGGCCCGGGGTCGGTAAGACGTTATTAGCTAAAGCGATTGCAGGGGAGGCGAAAGTACCATTTTATAGCATGGCTGGTTCGGAGTTTGTGGAAATTATCGTTGGCGTCGGTGCAGCGAGAGTGAGAGATTTGTTTAAGCGCGCGCGATTGAACGCGCCGTGTTTGATTTTCGTAGATGAAATCGACGCTTTAGGTACCGCGCGAGCGAGCGCTGGAACGAGAGGGACAGAAGAACACGAACAAACGTTGAACCAGTTATTGACGGAGATGGACGGTTTTACGCCGGATACCGGGGTTGTTTTTATCGGCGCGACGAACAGAGCGGATTTGTTAGATCCGGCATTATTAAGGCCAGGGAGATTTGATCGTAAAATAGAAGTGAACAAACCAAACGTGGACGCGAGACAAAAAATCTTACAAATTCACCTGTCGAAACGAAACGTAAATCCAGACATCGATACCGCGAGACTGGCAAGAAACTTACCCGGAATGACGGGCGCAGAAATCGCGTCGGTCGTGAACGAAGCCGCGGTGCACTGCGTACGAAGAGATGGCACGCAAATCGAAGAGGAAGACGTCATGTACGGAGCAGATCGCGTTTTATACGGCGTGAGAGGCAGAGCGCATGACAAAGATGACTTGTTGACGAAACTGATTGCCTGTCACGAAGTTGGACGAGCGGTGGTTCAGGAAACGTTGAGGAAAGAAACAAAATTATTGGAGCCGTGCGAGTTCATTTCGATCGTGCCGAGAGGCTTCCAAGCCGCGACGACGTTGTTTTCACGATTCGACGATAACGAGTACATGTACCCGACGAGAGAGCGGTTGATGGAACGCGTGCAAGTCTTAGCCGCTGGAACTGAGGCTGAAAAGTTGCTGTACAATGAAGCATCATCCTACGGCACTGATTATGGAAAAGAGGCGATCGACTTATTGAGAAACGTTGTTATTAACCAAAACTTGGGGCAGCCCGGGATGTTGACCGCGTACACGCACGACCCGACCATTTTGAGCGGGTACGATATGAAAACTGAACGCATGCGATCGACTATTTCCGCCAACGGTGAGAACGTGGACGTGGAAGAAAACAAAATTTATGCCGGCCACACGAGAGTGACGGACAAAGCTCACTTACAATACGCCGAACGCAAAATCTTTCAAATCATGAAAGAGGCCAGAGAAAACGCAAAGTCCATTTTAACCGCCTATGAAGCCGCAGTGAAAAAGGCAACTGAAGAATTAGTAGCGAATGAAAGTTTATCTGGCGATCGATTACGGCAAATTCTCGAAGAGTATCCTCCGGCAGGCGATTACACAAAGACTGGTCCAGACACGCCGTGTAAGATTTTACCGACGGAAGAAGAAGAAATGCGAAACGGCTGGCGAAACGAACCAGATCCGTTGAAAAAGTTTGAGTATTTGAAACAGTTCTACGGCGACATTAGTCTCGATCCGCCCGGACCGTCGAGAGATCGTCGAACGAAAGAAAAAAAAGCCGGTATGCTTACATTTCAAGAAAAGGAATGGAAGCGTGCCTTTGAAGGTATATTTCCAAAGAAAGGGCGAAGACAGGGTATTCATTGGGAACCATGGACCGTCGCGGCGATGAAAATGAACGAAAAAGAAAACCCGGGGTGGCGAGCGATGGAAATGACGAGGTTGTGGAAAGAGCACGAGGCGTACCTGTTGCCAAAGATGCAAAAAGTTGTGCAAGAGTTGAACGAGAAGCGCGACACCGGAGAGAAATTGACGCGCGAGGAAGAGCGAAAATTGGTTGCATTGCCAGAACGAATCGCCGAAATCGAAGAAAGGATTAAGAATGGATATCCCGAAGGGGGCGGTTTAGGCGTCATGGATTTGAGAATCCCGGACAAGTTTGTCTACAACATTCAAGATCGCGCATCGAAGGAGCGTCGACGACGGTGGTGGAAAGACCAAGTGCATCCGATATTTGAGAATATGGAATTGAACATATTTTCAGAAAGCGATTTCAAAAGGCTCTACAGAAGACAAGAGTCGGTGTTACACAAACTCGACCCGGATCGTCCGTTACCGGAAGGCACCACGTCGCCATATAAACCGGGCGTGACCAAGGAGAGGTGGTTTTAGATAGCGATAAAAAATACGCACGTACGTATGTAGTAGTTCAAAGATATATAACAGATATTCTAAAATCTTCACATCTTTATCCTCCTTAGTTTTCATCTTGTTTCTCACCGTCCGCGGTTTTTTCCTGCTCTGGTTCTTGAACTTCTTTTTGCTCTTCTTCTTCTTCTTCTTCTTCTGTCGTCGTTGTCGTCGTCATTTCCACCGTTGCTGGGGTTAATCCGTCCGCGAAGTCAAATCCGAGCTCATCGCTCATGCCAGCACGCTTCAAATCGAGCACGTCATCCTTCTCAGGCTCAACTGGGACAGCAATCTTCACTTCTTTCCTGTCCTCATTCGCTGCTGGAAGCATCCCACTTTTCACGAACGCGTCGATTTCGCCATCGGAAACTATCGGCAGCTTCATCTTCTTTGCCGGGATTGGTTCTGCTTCTTCCACAACTTTGTTTTCCCCTTTCGTCACCTCTGCTTCTATCGTTGTCTTCTCGACGTCGTGGAACACGAGCTTTTCTTCCTCTTCGCTACTGGGAGTTTCTTCTTTTTTCGATGTTATTTGCGTGTTGTCCTCGGAATTTAAGGCAACCGCAACATCGTACTTTTCCTTTCTCTCCTTTTGCATTTCATCTTCGCTTTCTAATTCCTTCTCCTTGGCATCTTCCTCTTTTTCTATCGCCGCTAACTCGGTATCGCTGATACGTTTATCCTCATTTTCTTCTGTCGCTTTCACGGTGTCTAGACCGGCGCTAAAATCAAAGCCTTCGGACGTACTTGCATCGCTGACATCAAGCGTCATTTTTTTCGTTTCGTCCTCCCGAAGGTCTTCCTTTTCTTCAGTCTTCTCCTCCTTCTTCTCTTCGTCCACTACGACAGCTTCCTCTCCTTCCTCTTCCTTTCTTCCCGCGTCGTGGGTTGGTGGATACAAAACCTTATCTTTGGGTTTGCCGACATTTTTGGTCGGCACTTTCGTGAGCGCTGGTTCTGTGATTATTTTTGGCGGTGCGTTTGACTCTGGTTTCGGCGGAGCCGAGAGATCAACTTTTTCTTCTCCCTCTTCTTCGTCTTGAGGAATCGCACCGACGAGTTTACCAATGTCCGGATGCGCGCTCATTTCTTCGTGATTATTCTTCAACGATTCCAAATGTTCGCTCGATTGTTTTCCTTCCTCTTCTTCTTCGTCTGTTTTCGGAACAAATTCTCCGTCAATTTCAGGCGTTTTCGCGACCGTTTCTTCTTTTTCTTGCACGGCGACGGTTTCTTCTTTCTCTTCGTTTTCTTCTCCGTCGTCATCGTTCGCTTTTTCCTTCTCCGGAAGGGTTTGTTTATTCACCGCTGCTACGATTTCTTCGTTCGTATCTCCATATGCGTTCTTCGCAAACGGATGATGGTGACTTTGCTTCTCTTTTTCCTCTTCCGCCGTCGCAGCCAAATTTTCCTCTTCCTCTTCCTTCCTTTCTTCTTGTTCTTGTTCTTGTTCCTCCTCTTCTTGTTCCTTCCGTTGTTCTTGTTCTTGTTTCTCCTCTTCCTCTTCCGACGGAGGATGCTCGTACCTTTCTCTCTGTTCCATCAACAACTCCTCGGAATCTGCCACGTCGTATCCGCTTCTCTTCCCTTCCGCTCTCTTCTTACTCGCGGCGTCGAAACCAATTGATGCATGCGCGGACCCGCTTCCCGCGCGTCTCGGCGACGAACCAGACGATGGTGATGCTAACGACGACGACGACGATGCCGTCACCGTCACGTTCTCCATCCTCTTCCTTTCTTTCCTCGCGGCGCTTCCGCTAAAATACGTGCTCAACAGCGCGAAAAGAACCACCACCACCACGCACTGTCGAACGCGTTTGTTTTTAAAGAACCCTTTCCTCGTCGTCTCGGAGGATCCGAATCCCGTCGGTCCTCCCGCTCTCCTGCTCGACGCGTGCGGGTTCACCCCGAAATTCCTCGGCGACGGTTTCGATTTTCCCGGTTTCCAGTCGTCGAAATCTGTTTCCCCCGTGTCGTCCTCATCCGACCACGACGACGACGACGCGTTCTTCATCATCTTTTCGCTCTTGTGCTGCTGCTGCTGCTGCTGCTGCTGATGGTGTTCCCGTTGTGTCGCGCCCACGGGAGACTTTGGACCTCCGCTCCCGCCTCCTCCTCCCAAATGAATCTTCGCCGATGGCGTGCTCTTCTGCGTCTTGCTCTTCACCGCCGAGGACGACGACGACGACGATGGTTTCTCCCACGAATCGTCGTCGTAATCCGACCCGTCGTTCGACAAAGTCGTCAAAGTCGCGCCGCTTCGAGGTCGCGCCTTCTGCCCGACGACGACCTTCTTCTGAGGCGTCGAGAAACCACCACCCGCTTTGGACGACGACGACATCGCGCTCTATCTGTGGGCCGCGAGACGCTTTTTGAGAGGCGCGAACGGGACAACACGAAGAGAGAAAGAGAGAGCTTGTTGCGTGGGATTAATGAAAATGATCGCACGGGACCATTTTTTCTTCTTCGATTTTGAGTACGTACTATTGAGAAGACAAAGACATACTACGATGTAGTTTTACAGATATGAGAAGATTTTTTGGAAAGCTTTGTCGTCTACGGATGGAGTCGTCTCACAAACACACGAAAGAAGACGACGACGACGACGACGACGACTTTGACGACGACGAAGAGATGCTGCATAAATGATGCGCGTTTGTCATCATCATTCGTAAAGTTTTATTACATATTATCTAATTCTATTCGCGGCTGCTTTGACGTTGATTCTTTTCCTCGGATCGTTCTCGCACAAGTTGCAGACGATATCCCACATGTTCGCCTCGTCCAAGACCGATAAGTCGCACGAGGTTTGCGCGAACAAAGCGCCTTTGACGAAAGCATCTTCCTCTCTCCACAGTCTCAAATCGTTTTCGTATTCCGTGATTAAACTCGTTCGCATGGAACTCATGCTGCTTTCGCTCCAAAGTTGAGGGACGGCGAAGCGCAGGAGGGTCATGCCGCACGAGTAGCTGTCGAATTTTTCTGTCGGAACTTCGCCGGTGGAAGAGATTGTCGCGCCAAAATTTACACCGAGCATGTTTTTGGTCATACCTCCAAAGCCGTATCCAGATCCGGTGGTTTCGAACTGTTCGGGAGCGCCGTAGGTTGGATCGAATATCGCCCCGCTCTCGAGAATCTTCTTCTTACCGATTCTCAAATCGCACGCCGCTCCGGCGTCGATCATGATGAACCTCTTTGCAGTCGATTTACCGTAACTCTCCTCTGCGATTAAAATATTCGCCGGTTTAACGTCTCTGTGAATGACATTCGCCGAGTTCACTTTTCCAACCGACTCTAACAACGTTTTAGCGCCCAACTTTAAAATCTCAGCGTCCGACATTTCCGGTTCCTTCATCGCTCGTTTCACGGCGGCGAATCCGCCTTTTCGTAAACACATCTCAAGCGTCGTCGACCCTTGGTAGCCGAAAACTAAATACACGTTCGCACCGGCGACGCCTAGAAACGGTGCCACGCCGTCGTTCTTTTTTAACCTGTTCAAAACGTTCAACTCGTCTTGGTAAAACGCCTCGACGTCTCGGCCCCTTTTTTTGTTCAGCGATTTCAACACCACTTGCGTTTCCATCGATTCGTTTTTCTCATCTTTCAACGTGCCACGAAACACCGACCCGAACGAACCTTCTCCGATTTTATTGCCTTTTTTGATTCTCGTTAAAGATATGTCGATTTTGGGCGCGTCGAGTTCGTCTTGGTCGACCGAACCGAGCCGAAACGCCCGAGTGACGACGCACACCTTCGTGGTTTTTTCCTTCCTACGATTACGGGGGGAGACGACGAATGCATTCGATCTCGACGACGACGACGCGGAGAAAGAGGAGCCGTTGCGCGCGGAGAACGCGTTCGCGAAGACGACGAACGATGGGGTCGACGCCGCGAAAATCATTTTGTTTGCTTTTTTGCTCTTGCGCGCTACTACAACGCACGAATACTACTCATATACATACACACAGAATGAAGAACACAAAAAAATGCTCTCCTTTTTTGTGTCGTTTGGAATGAATAAAAAGACGAACAGAAAAGAGCACAAAAAAACGACATTGATTGATGTGGGGTACATATACAACAACAACACGTGTTTACTACTGCGTGCGTATTCCTTTTATTCTCTCTTCTGTATAATTAGTTTTATTATTACGACAAAGACGTCTGAAAAAGCGCGTCCCATTTCTCCCGCTCTTGGCCAGGTCCGCCGTCACCTTCTTTCGTACCAATCACGAAGGCTTTGTTCGCCGCTCGCGCGCTGGATGCGGCAAACACGGCGCAATCCGCGACGGCGATGCGACTGGTTTCCGCCGGGTCAAAGTCGTCGCCGGGTTTGATTTCAACCCGTCTTCGTTCCGAGGAGGTCGCTTTTAAAAGCGTGTTTAAATCGTACGACGTGTACGGTCCGTCGGTTAATCGTCCGGGACGAATTATCGTGAAATCAAAGTCGTCTGCGTTTTCTTTCTGCAATCGTTCTAAATACGTCTCCGATTTCCTTTTATATTTCAAGACGCCGAATAAGTTCAAGACGACGTACGGCATCTTATCCGTTCTCGTGACGCCAACCGAGGATATCATCACGAATCTACTTTTCTTCTCGCCTTTGTTTTTCTTCGCGTTGCGAAAACAAATCTTCTTCGCCGCGCGAATCACGTTCGCCGTCGCGATATCGTCCGTCTGTTCCGGTCCGTTGTTCTCTTTCCACCTCGCCGACGGGAACGCCGTCGTTCCTAAACAGCACACCACGTCCACGTCTTTTTCGTCGTCGTCGTCGTCGTTTCCCTCTGCCATGATAGTCTCCAACGCTTTTTCCACGTCTCGTTCTTCTCTCACGTCCACTTCTCGGACGCGGAGTCGCTTCTCGTCGTCTTTTTCGTCGTCGTCGTCGCTTCCTTTATTGACGAAGAGCGTCTCCTTTCCAGTCGCTCGGTTTCGACACATCGCGTAGACGACATCGTAATAGTCCTCACGGGCTCTTTCGTCGTCGTCGTCTTCGTTTTTTCGCTTCAGAAGTTTCGCGCAGACGAGTTGTCCAACCCCGCCGGTCGCCCCGAAAACAATCGCGATCTTCTTCTTCTTTTGCTTCTTGTTCTTCTCCGCCCGTCGTCGTTCGGAGTCGTCGTTTACGTCTTCTCCGTCGTCGTCGTTTCGATCGACAGCGATGATTTTGGCGCGTCGCGTCGTCAAAGTCGTCGTCGTCGTCGTCCTCCTCCTCCTCCTCGAAGACGACGACGTAAACGACGACGACGACAGAGAGGTGCTGCTGCTGCTGCTTAAAGTCATCGTCAAAGTGGTCGACAGCGTCTTTGACTCTCTCTCTCTCTACGTTGTGTCTCGCGTCGTCGTCTTTACAGTGCGCTCCTTTTTTGGATGCGCTCCTCCTCCTCCTCCTCCTCTCTCTGTTAGAGATTTTTTTTCTTCTGTGTGTGGTGTCTCTATCATTTAGGGTTTTAAAAAATGTGTTTTTTTTTTTTTTGGGTTTTGTCGAGAGAGAGAGAGAGAGAGAGAGATAAAAAAAAAAATCGGACGAAAAAGAGGAGAGAGTCATAGTATTACAGAGAGTCACCAGTCGTTTTGAACCACACTTTTGTGCGATCGATCGGTGCATTTTTCGTGTGGACACAAAACAGTCTCAAACATTTTTTTTACTTTTTTTTGTGTGTTAAGAGAGAGAGTTTTTCGCCTCTCTCTCTCTCTCTCTCTTTTTCTTTGTTTTTTTTGTGGACACACTTACTCTCGTTTGTTGTGTGTGTGTGTTCGAGACAAGTCATAACATCATCATCACAAGAAGCGCGCAAAAGCAGCACCACCACCTTCGCTTTTTCGTCGTTCGAGACGAGAGAAGCAATAATAGTATATTTGGTGTTTGCGCAGAGAAGAAGACGAGGGCAAGCGGCTTTGGCGGCGTCTTCTTTATGTCGTTCAGAGCAGCGACGGGGGTGCGATTTGACAGCAGCGTCGTTTTGTCCTCTGCTCTCTCGCGGCATCATCGTCATCGATTAGGTGCGCGTCTTGTTCGTTTTTTACTACGTCTTCGTTTCCCCTCCTATGAAAGAAAGAAAGAAAGAAAAAGGAAGAGAGCCCCCGCCAAAAGAACAACCGGCGTAGCGGGTTTTGGAGACGATTATTGATTTCGTCCGTGGTGGAAAAAAGTCTTCTCGGAGAGCGTTTTGTATCAATCGAGAAGCTGCTTCGAAAGAGAGAGAGACTTGAGTAGTAACGTTCGGAATCAATCATCATCTTTTGGTCTCTTCTTCTTCTTCTTCTTCTTCTTCTTTTTCTCTCTGCTAAAGTTGGTCGTCGTCGTTTTTTACGTCGTCGTCGAAAAGAAGGGTCGGCGACGCTGGTAGTAGTGTGGGAGAGTCGCACGCAGAGTCGACGTGTCGAAGAAGAGACAAAAGCGACGATGATGATGATGAGAGAGAGATCGAGACACACTTTCGTTCCAAAAGAAGAAGAAGAAGAAGAAAAGGAGGAAAAAAATCGTTCTTCAAAAATGTTCAAAGAAAACGAGAGGAGGCTTTTTGAGCAGCCCCCTCTTTTTCCTTGTGTTGGTGGCGGTGACTTTTTATGTGAATAAGAATAACACCACCACCCTTTTTATAACGAACGGATCGTCGTGTACGTCGTGTACGTCATCTCTGACCGCGTGAAACATCTCTCTCTCTCTGTCTCTGTCTGCGTGTCTGTGTTCTCGCACACGAACAAACAAACAAAAATAATAGGAGGTCGTCGTCGCGCGATGCGTAAAACGGGAGCGACCGCGGTGCTCCACACCGAAATGCAGAAAGGCGCGAACGCGCGTACCATTACGTCCACCAAAGAATGGAACGCGCTGAAAGACCACGTGAAAGATATCGAGAAGACGCACCTGAGAGATTTGCTGAAAAATTACGATCGATGCGAGAATTTGACGCTGGAACACGACGGCGTGTACGTAGATTACGCGAGACAGCGAGTGACAGAGGAGACGATGGAAAAATTGTACGCGCTAGCGAAGGCGAGCGGCATGAAGGAGAAAATCAACGCCATGTTTTCAGGAAATCCGATTAACTCGACCGAAAACAGAGCAGTTTTACACGTCGCCACGAGAGCGCCGAGGTCGAAAGTGATCAACGTGGAGGGGTCGAACGTCGTGCCGGACGTGCACGAAGTGTTGGATAAGATTAAAGACTTTTCGGATCGAGTGAGAAACGGAGAGTGGGTCGGACACACCGGGTTACCGCTAACTGACGTCGTGTGCGTCGGGATCGGCGGATCGTTTTTAGGGCCATTGTTCGTGCACACGGCGTTGAAAACGAACCAAGCGCACGCGGAGCACGCGCAAGGGAGAAATTTGAGGTTTTTAGCTAACGTCGATCCGGTAGACGTGGCGAGAGCGCTCAACGGGTTGAACCCAGAGACTACGTTGGTGGTAGTCGTCTCGAAAACATTCACGACGGCAGAAACTATGTTGAACGCGAGAACGGTGAGACAGTGGATTATTGCCTCGTTAGGGAAAGAGGCGGTGAGCAAACACATGGTGGCGGTATCGACCAACTTGAAGTTGGTGAGCGAATTCGGCATCGATCCGAAGAACGCGTTTGCGTTCTGGGATTGGGTCGGCGGGAGATACTCCGTCTGCTCTGCGGTTGGCATGTTGCCGTTGGCGTTGCAATACGGGTTTGAAACGTGTGAACAGTTTTTGAAAGGCGCGTGGAGCATGGACGAACACTTTGCGACCGCGGATTTTGAAAAGAACCTGCCGGTTACGCTCGGGCTAATTTCCACGTGGAACGTGTCGTTCATGGGGTGCGACGCGAGAGCTATTTTACCGTACTGCCAAGCGCTCGCCAAGTTAGCGCCGCACATTCAGCAAGTTTCCATGGAATCCAACGGGAAAGGTGTTACCATCGACGGGACGCCGGTGGATTACCCGACCGGGGAGATTGATTTCGGGGAACCCGGCACGAACGGCCAACACTCGTTTTACCAGTTGATTCACCAAGGTCGAGTGATTCCGTGCGATTTCATCGGCGTGATTAAATCTCAACAATCGGTATATTTAAAAGGCGAAATCGTCTCGAACCACGACGAGTTGATGTGCAACTTTTTCGCGCAAGCCGACGCGTTGGCGGTTGGGAAAACACCCGTGGAATTGAGAGCAGAAAATTGCCCGGACACGCTCATCCCGCACAAAACCTTCACCGGTAACCGACCTTCCTTATCGATCATGTTACCCGAATTGAACGCGTATACTACTGGGCAACTCTTATCGTTATACGAACACCGCGTCGCGGTTCAAGGCTTCGTCTGGGGGTTGAACTCCTTCGACCAATGGGGTGTTGAACTCGGTAAAGTTTTGGCGACTCGAGTCCGATCGACCATGCACGACAAGCGCAACGAGGGTAAAATGTTGGACTCCAGCGATGGGTACAATCACAGCACGGAGAAAATGTTGAACAGATACTTACAAGGCAAAGCGCAGTTGAAATACGACACCCCGAGCGACGTCTTTCCGTGCGATTTAATCAACAGCGAAGAGTGCAGACCGCCTTCGAGTTACGCGTAAAAGAACACAAACCTTTTCGAAGAACCTTCTTCTTCTTCTTCTTCTTCTTCTTCTTCTTCGAACAATAACAACAACAACAACAACAACCAACGCGCGTCATATAAGACTGGCCCTTGGAGCCGCCCGAGCGCGCCAAGAAAGAGAACTCTACGAAAGATATATATATATATATATATATATTGTTGTAACAGCATCATCATCCATCTCATCACACATAATAACTCATTCTTACTACTACTACTACTACGCGAACAACAACAACAACAACAACAACACATTCATGTTCATGTGTCTTCATATTATCCATCTCATCACACATATGTAACTCCTTCTTAATGTTACTACTACTACACGAAGAAGAAGAAGAACAAAAATTCATACTAGTCATAAGTCTTCATATTATTATAAAAAGAAGTGCCCAATTCAAAACTGTCTTTTCTTTCTCTCTCTTTCTCTTTCTCCGTCGTTTCCCGTGGTGGAAGAAGAAGAAGAAGAATAATGTTCTTCGCTTCTTCTTCTTCTTCTTCTTCCTCGTCGTCGTGTATTATTCCTGCTGCGCGTCATCATCATCATCGTCGTCGTCGAGACAAAGCGAACAACAACGTCACCAAAGCGACGAGAAAGAGAGGAGACGGAGTAAAAAACGACGATGCGAACGACGACGACGACGAGGAGAAAGAAGAAGACGCCGTCGTCGTGTCCGGCCTGTCTCGAGACCCGTGCGACTCGTTCGAGTGCACGGGCACGAGCCCGGCGGTGGAGCGATGCCTGCGACAGGTGGCGAGAGACATTCGAGATGGGAAAGATGCGACGCGGAGCGTCTTCCCGTACGCGACACAGGCGAGGTTTTCGGACGGCGCGAGAGCGTTTACCGGGGCGGAAAAATTCGAACGAAGCGCGTGCGAGATGAAGAGGATATTCGAGGGACAAGGAGGATTTAAAAACACGGTGGAATCGATCGAGGTGGTCCCAGGCGGGAGCGAGGCGAAGATCGTTTGGAGGATACGAAGCACAGACGGCAAGACGGAGGTGAAGGTGGAGACGACGTTGGACGTGAATTTAATCACCGGGAAGATTTTATCGCAGGACGATCGATGGTCGTTCGTTAAAGGCGGGGAGAGTATAGAGCTAAAGAGGAAAGCGTTGGCGGTTCCCGATAACGTTGGGAACGCGATGGATGAAATCATGCGGACCGTAGACGACGCGACGAGAGCGGCGAGGGAGTTAGCGAATAGTAACGGAGGAGAGGACGAGTTCGGAGTCGATCCGAACGACCCCATGAAGTTTTTTTCCTACGAGAACAATCGAAATCGAAACTTGAGCGAGTTTGCGCTGCTGATGGCGTTGCTGTTTTTGATTAGTAAAATGTACGAACAGGTTGCGCTGCTTAAATAATTAGCTGTTGTTAATTATATAATTAAATCCAAATATCTATAAAATATCTAAATATTATACTAACTAGGTATCTATGGCGTTTTCTGTCCATTATTTGTTTCTTTTAGGTTGACCGCTTTTTGATCCTCCTTCAAGAGCAAACGTTTCTTAGGCGTCGGAAGCTTGTTGATTTCCTTCGTATTTCCGTGTTCGGTTTGCGCGACGAGATCTTCTAAAAATCTCCCTAAATCGTTATCGGTCGATTCCATGAGCGAACCTAAGATGGCGTTCGCCGTTTCCATCGTATCTTCCGGTTTATCCATCATCTCGGCAATTTTATCGAGTTCCAACTCCGTGACGCCGCCGATTTCATTACCATCGTCGTCCTCGTCTTCTTCGACGTCTGAAAACGCGAGCTCTTCTCGTTCGATGTTTTTATTGCTCTTTGCTGAATTATACAGAGTAGGCGTAGGATTTGGCGTCCTCCCAGTCTTTTTATGCAACGTGCGCACGATGACGTCTGCAATCTTCTCTCGAACGTTCGCGTCGTCTAAAGACTGCTTGTATAACGTTTGCTTGTGCTTGCGTTGCGGCGCCGCTTGCTTCTTCTTGTTTCTTCTTTCTCGATTTGTATTTGTTGTTGTAGTAGTGTCGTCTCGTGTTTGTATTAAATGTGGTTGCGCTGCCGCTGCGTCTTCTTCTTCTTCTT